>JGI10211J14876_10001009_pt1 | contig 12272 bp, 10 predicted proteins | sample Etolagsediment_FD_14876 | JGI IMG/M metagenome (IMG submission 14876)
GCCAATTCACCTGCACCAGCGTCTTATCGGATGAGACCGGTTCGCAGTTCGCGAGCGTAAACGGCTCGATCACCTCGCCGTCTTTATCCAATACTTCGACTTTCAACTCGCCCTTGGGACAATCGACATTGACAAAGAGATGCTTGCCCTTAAAGGTCACGGGCCGCGTAGTGAGCGTCTCGGTGTTGGGTCCGGCATCCATCGACGCAAAACCGTCGCGCCGCAGTATGGCCAGGCCAGTTGCTGCATCCGCGTCCCAACTCTTAGAACCTTCGCGTGGCTTTGCTCGACCGCTGAAATAGAAATAAAGCTTGTCACCGACCACGAGGCAACCGCTTGCAACAGACTGTACATTGCCATACCGCCAGTTCTCTTCGTCCCATGTGCATGAGATAAACCGCTCGCGACATGGGCGGTCCCAGTGGAAGCCGTCGCGACTGAAACCCAGCAGGATGTCGTTTCGCTTCTGAAGTTTGAGTTCGCCGCATTCTTCGTTCGACGGTCCCTGCCAGATTGAGAAGTACCCTATCATGAGGCTCTCATACGGCGCAGCGTCAAGGTTGTACAACTCCGGGGCACTCTCTGCGTATTTCGGATCGGCGTGGCGGGGATCGAGGTCATCAGCATTGGTCCATAACACGGACCACCCCTGAGCGACCGGTATCTCCACATCGTTCACCTTGGGGGATTCGTTTGGTGTTACGGCTTCCATAAGGTCCATGGCCGTCGGAGCTTCGAGGTAAGAGCGGGCTCTTCCCACGGGCTCGCCCCCGATCCGTTGGCTGAGAATCCAGACATCCCTAAACGGATTGTGAAAGGCGGTCGTCCGGTCACCCCATATTAGCGGTCTGAGCTTGTACTTGGACCAGTGAACGCCGTCAGCACTGACACGATAAACCATCCGCCAGTAGGCATTTTCCCACTCGGTGGCAAAGTATTTGAACTTTTCCCCAGGATCTTTGGCGTTGTGATCCAGCCAGATTGTGTTGGTATCAAAATATTTATACCCGTTGTTTGTCGGTTCAACAACGATATTAGTGCCCTTATTTACATCGAGTTCGGGCTTCTCCCAGTGGATACCATCCTTGCTGGTAGCATAACAAGTAGTCGCCAGAAAACCACCGGTGTACCACATCTTGAACAGGTTGTCTGCTGGATCGAACCATGCCCCACCGCTGAAAGGCGCGGCAAACCATCCACGTCTCTGATTCTCCCAGGGCTTGTCCGGCTTTATAACCGGGTTCTGTTCACAATATTCAGGTTGGTGGAAAGTGCGCTGCAGCGTGGTCGTCTCGATAAGGAAATCGTCAACGAAGAGTTGACGTCCCACATCGATGGGAATGTCCTCAGGCGGATTCTCAAGATACGGAACCGGCATTGGTTCGCGCGTCATTTCATAAGTTCTCGGAGGCCATTCGTCCGGCAGCACAATACCATTGTAGAGGGTTTCACCGGTACAAGCCATACTACTTAAGGCCTGTAGCACTATAGATAATAAAATCAACATTTTCAAGTTCTTCATATCATTTCCTCTTCTTTTCAGTTTCGTTAGTGGTTTCTTCAACCAATTTTTTTGTTTCCAGAATTCTTCTGTTGGTTTCTGGTCTATAAGGCATTTTCTCCGACTGTGTCCGTCGGTCCCGTAAAACCAGGTCCACCTGCACCATCAGAACTGCTTCCTGCTCCAAGAGCTAGGGCCATTTGCGCTGCTGTAATCTCACCGCCATACATTTCAATCCACTTAGCTATACGGGGATTCTGTTACGAGATTGAGCTGCTATTTTGTCTATCAATTACTATCAATCTGAATCTTTGTCCAAAGGGCAATTTCATAGAACGCATCATTGGACGCATTCTGCAGCTCGAGCATAATTTCGGAGCCCGCATACTTGGACAGATCGACTGTGATGTCTCTCCATCCGCCTTCAGCCGTGTCACTGCCAACTACTGTTTTAAGAAGTCCGTCGCCGTTGGCCTTAACGATGAGCAACCAGTCTAATAATTCGATATAGCCTACGGTCAGGTGCAACTTTGCCCCACCACCGGGGATCTTCACGCTCTTGGATATGGTGCATGGGACTTCCTCGCTCTCCGGGTGAGTGGCCAAAACGTTCACACGCCCGTCGAATTCATTATGGAGACCGAAGAACTCATCACTTACGCAATTTTTGATCGACCACCCCGGGGCAATCTTGGCGATGGCCTTGTCCAAATCCTGTATGTCCGCGGCTTTATCACCTTCATCCTCTTCCGTCGGAGGCGGATCGATATGCAAAAGCTCTGCTTCGGTGAAGCGGCTGTTGGCAAAGGGACCTGGCTCCCAACATTGTTCCAAAGCGCTCGGCTTTGGTTCTTCGACTGGAATTACGAAGGTCTCACGCCCCTCGTCGTCTCTCTCAACACGACCGCCCGCCCTTATAATGGCTGCGCGCGATAACGATTCGCAGACATGCACCAGCAAAGGGAAGTTGTACGGCGTATGGCTGAACTTGCCCTCCTTGTCCAGGGCAGAGGTGAACCGTTCGGGAAGGTTTGAAAAACCTATAGAGGTGAACAACACGCCCGCCGCGCTCGACGGATTGCAGTCCGAATCCTGTCCACAGCGAGTAGAGATAATGATGGTGTTGTCCAAGTCACCCTCGCCGTAGAGCAATCCTATGACGATGTAGGCGCCATTGATCTTTGCATCGATGTTGAATCCACCTTCATTGCCACAGGAGCCTTTACGATAGGCCGGGTCAAGATCGTACTTGTCCTCGATGAGTTGCCAGGTCTTCTCCCAATCGTTCGGATTCTCCTTCCACCACTTAAGGACATCGGCAATACATTCGTAATACTGGCTGCCTTCCGGAATACAGCGCATACCTGCACGCACAACCTTCTCCATGTCCTTTTCGAAGAAGGCCTCCGCATACATACCTGAGACAAACTGGCCACCGTACAATCCGTCGCCATAGTTCATCAGCCGCCCGAAAATCTCGCCGAGCCGTATACCGAAATTCGGCAATCCGGGCGCGATGAGACCCGCGTAATCGGCCTCGATCTGGTAATCAATATCATCCGCGTGTTCATTGAGTTTCGGATGCCCGGAATCGGGCGGCGCAATGCCCTTGCGCAAATTCGTGCGGCCCGCATTGTTCGCATGCCACAGCATGTAGCCGCTATTGGCAAAATCGATTCCCGCCTGGCGAATCGAAGCATCCAGACCATACAGCTCCAGCGTTCTCAGAAATGTCATCTCCACATAGATATCATCCTGCTCGAACTGGTTAATTATTTTCGGCTTCCATTTGGGCATTTTCTCTTTCGGGATAATTTTACCCCTCCAGCGAAATTCCGTAGGAGCTCCCCAGCCAACGCCGGCCATCTGACCGATCCAGCCGGCTTTCATCTTATCAACATAGTCCTTAACAGCCAGGCGGCGAAATTGCTGTTGGCCGGCTTCGCTGTTAGCGCCGGTGGCGAGGACCAAACCCAAAATCATTGCAACGGTTAAAAGTGTCGTCTTTAAATCTTTAGCCATCTTGATACTCCTTAATCTTTATCCAACATTTCAGGGTTAAGCGATTTGTTAAATTTTCCCATTTCATATAACACGAATCAGAGTTATGCATATTTTTTAATTCTATTAATTACCAGGGATTAGAGGGGTGCATCTTCCATGCATCTAATTTTGGGACCTTGATCTTGCCATTTTTTGCAAACAAAACAACACCCTTGCTGTCATCGCGCGTTGGATAGATCCGATGGATTAGGCAGAGGCGATTATTAACAAAAACCTCCATGACGGAACGGTCCAGGAATATATGAAAATTGAGTGGTTCATTCTTTTCCAATTTTAATTCCGCTTCCTGCTGATAATTAAAGAATTCATACCATTTCATGAGACTTTCGTCTAATGAGGTTTTGGACAGATCAACACGAACTATACTTTTCTTGGAATCGAAAGTAATAGATGTCTCTTCGGAACCATCCGGCGCACAATAGACTTTGACGCCAAATTCCTTTGCATCCTGGCTAGAGATGGTAATATCCAGTTCCAAATCGTTCCCTTTGATATCATCAATTCTTAATTCAGAATTCTTAACGGAAAGATTCTTTTCTTGAATGTGGTTTGTCCTTAGAACTTGCAGTTCTTCAACTGGATACATGCGCAGGTCACCATCGTTACCCAGGCGAAGTTCGCGGGGAAGTGTCAATACGCCGTCCCAGGCATGCTGCGTCAGATAGTAATTATCTCCCCAGACAGGACGACTGTCGTACAGTGCGGCCCACATGATCCGACGCCCCTTGTGGTCAACCAGTGACTCCGGCGCATAACCGACCCCGGCGCCCCATGTCATCGTCCCGTGCTTTTCGGGATAGAATTGCTCGTTCTTAAACTGTCCAATCTTGTATTGTAGTCCTTTATGCAGAAACAGCAGGACATATTTGTCACCAAGCTTGAAAAAGTCCGGACAATCCAAAACACCGGGAGTTTCACCATGATGGAAAAAGTCACCGACTAATTTCCATTCTTCCAGGTTTTTTGATTTCCAAAGTGTCGAATTGTCAGCTGGCCAGCCTTTAACCTTGCCTGAGTTGTCGCCTGAGATGCAATAATAGGTATCTCCATCAAGCCAGGCGTGCGGATCCCAGACATCATATTTTCCATAATCAGGAAGCTTATCTAATATTGTCCTGAACTCTGCATGGTCATTGTCCAATGCGAATTCGGGATAAGGAATTACAGGATTCGCCCTTGATTTTTTCCAGTTATCCAAGTTGTCATCAGTAGCTTTGGCAATACATTGACCGGCCCCTAAGCCCTGGTAGATAATCGTCGGCACTCCATTTTTATCTAAAAAAGTATTACCGCTGTAGATTGCAACTTCGGGATCGTCCTCTCGGGGCTTCAATGCAGTAGGATGAAAACGCCAGTGGACAAGGTCATGGCTGGAAATATGTGCCCAGCAGTCACCCCTGTGCCTTTTGACCGGCTGATAAGGCTGGAAGATATAGAACAGATGGTATCTTCCCTTCCAGTAAATGGCGCCGTTGGGATCGAAAGGGTGAGCCACTCCTTCCGGCATCACAAAATGGTATCTCGGCCGATGTTGATCGTTGACTAGCTTATCACGATATAGATGCATTGAATAGATGGCATCTTGAATGACTCTTTGATTAAATGCATCTTTCTGCGCCAACGCCTCTTGTATAAGACCCAAACCTAAAGCAGCACCGGTGGAACCTATGAATGTTTTCTTTATAAAATTTCGTCGATTAATCTTATCAGCTATCTTTATACTCCTTAATCTTTATCCAACACTTCAGGGTTAAGCGATTTGTTAAATTTTCCATTTCATATAACACGAATCAGAGTTATGCACATTTTTTGATTCTATTAATATGATTATCTTAATCCATTAATATCATATCTTGACACAAAATCCCAGATTAAACGACTGGTATTAGAACCCTCATAGTCAATATCAAACCAGACATGCCCTCCTCCGATAATCTTATAATGTTCTACAGAAGTATTGTTGTCTCCATCTGTATAAGAATAATGTTCTATTGTTATCCCATTTTCATTTATACTATTTATTACCGGAGCAGTATTGGTGTTATTAAAACTTACCCAATATTCAAGCACCTGGTCAATTGCCGTAAATCCCTTGCTCCCGCCATAAGGGACAACATCATCTGATGTGCCATGAAGATTTATCATAGCCATAGGGTGTGATAGACTACAGTCGCTATATATATCGTCCATCATTGTTCCAGCAACAGAACCTATGGCCGCTATTTTATCACTATGATAACAAGCAAGTGAATAAGTTAAAAAGGCGCCATTTGAGTAACCACAGGCATATACCCTTTCCAAATCAATGTTATAATTGGAAGAAATTTCATCAATCAATGCTTCCACAAAGCCAAAGTCATCCGCATCACTTTTATTGTCCTCCGATGGCAAACTGCAATTCCAGTGCGGAGATCCTTCCAGCAAGCTGCCTTGAGGATAAACCAGAATAAAATTTTCTGTATCTGCTAAAGACCGCATATCGGCATAGTTTAAATACGTATTGGCATAACCTCCAAATCCGTGAAAGTTAAGCATTAGCGGAACTTCTGAAGTTCCATCATAAGAATCAGGTACATACAAAACATATTCTCTTGTTAGACTATCATGGATAAGTGTACGGCTAAATAAACCATCTCTCTTCCGGCCTTTCACGGAGAAATCGATTTCAGATTTCTCTGCTGGGCTCAGTGCGCCTTTGAAGGTGTTCCCATCGACTTTCAACCAGGTTGTCATGGTGCTCGCCGAATCCTTGTCCTTCGACTCCTTGTCCTTTAACTCTTTGTCTTCTGACTCCTTACTCTTCGCCCACTTGTCCTTCTCTGACCATTCCTCCTTGTCCTTGGCTGACCATTCCTCCTTGTCCTTCGACTCCTTGTTCCACACGGATGGAGCCACCCTGTATTCGTAGCGCAAGATGCCATCCTTGAAGCTGATAGCCGTAACTTCGATCTCACCATCCTTCTCGTCGTTGATTTGTGCGGCAAGCGCGCCGTCTTTCTCGGTTACAGTCAATACGCTGTGGCTGACACTGCCCATGATGTTCGTCACGACATCCCACTGGCCAATCACCGCGTCAAGGTCCGGCGCATCGCCAGCGCCTTTTACGCCAGGATAATCGCGCCAGATCCATCGCAGGACGTCGGGAAAGATGGCGCCGCCTTGAGCCAGATCGTGCCCACCGGCGCCCATTTCGAATCGATAGTCATAACGGGCAAACATCAGTGCGGATTCCATCGCGATATTGCCGAGCGTCCAATTGCCTTGGATAATGTTGAGGTCATTCTCGGTGTCCTGAATAAACACGCGTATGGGTTTTGGGCTTCCGCGGGTCTTGCGTATGAGATAGGGATACTCGGCCCCACCGGGAACCCGTACGTAGCTGCCAATGTGGCTGATGGCCTTACTGAAGGCATCGGGGCGTTCCCAGGCGACCGTGAAGGTACCCACCCCTCCATCGCTCATACCGCAGACCGCTCTGCCCGGCGCATCGTCAACAAGGTTGTAGTCCTTACCGACTTCCAGGAGGATCTCTTCCAGAAGGAAGCTCGCGTAGGTGTCGTTGAGCGGCAAATACTCTTCATCACGATTGCTAGAGCCAGAATCTTTCCTCCCGGGATTGATGAAAATGCCAATAGTCACCGGGATCTCACCCTTGTGAATCAGGTTGTCGAAAACGGTCGGTACCCGCACCTCTCCTTTCGAAAGGATAAAATCTGTGCCGTCCTGGAACACCATCACGCAGGCAGGCTTCGCCTCATCATATTGGGCCGGGACATAGACCCAATAATCACGTGTAGTGCCCGGATAAATTTTGCTTTCATCCCAGACATATTTAGTAACCTTTCCTTTTGGCACACCTTCCTGCGGTAGTGAATCGCTTGTAAATTTATAATGTTCTACGTCGGCATTACCCTTCATCTTTGCAGCAATTTCCTTTTTGATTGCAGTCATCTTGTCCTTGGCTTCTTCAGAGGACATGTTGCCCGCTTCAACTTCTGACTGAAGTTCTGCCCAGACTTCCTTGAGGTAGGCATCGGTTTTGACTTTGTCGGAACGCTTTTTCTCCTCAATTGATGTCATCTTGGCTTCATCTACAGTCTTTACAGTCATACAGCCACACATCAGCCCAACCACTAAAATCTGAATTAGAAAGCATACTTCTGAAACTTTTCTATTTCTCATGTGTTTTTCCTTTTTATATATTAGCTGAGATTTCCCATTTACATGTTTACAAAACATAATTCAACCCGAATTTCCTAAATGGAGTTTGCTTTGCAAGCATAGTTGTTTCCGACCCAAGGGTCGGGGTATTAAACCACGTTATAAAAATAAATACAATTTCGTGTTCGACGTTATTGTTCTATTCCTTTTCTGGTAGTTCCTCCCAAACAGTTTGTTCCAATGGTGGAGAACTAGGCGTTTGATAGGGAATAAATATAATGCCATTTTCAATATAGCCCCCATGCTGCAATATATTCCATTTGCCCACTTCTACGGTTGCATCCAGAATATTGTCCCAGTCTATCGATTTCGGGTATATATCTTTAATAGATTTGTTTTCTATGGGCAGATCTCTCAGTATGGCCCATTTCTCAGGAATCCCTTTCATACCCAATACTGTACTCAAAATGCCTGCTACGTTTGATGGATTACAATCACTATCCAATCCGCAGCGCATGGCAATATTCATGCTTCTCAAGAAATCTCCGCCGCCATACAGCAGCCCCATATAAACGTAAGCGCCATTGATCCTGACATCTAGCTTCATGACGGGCTCACCGTCTTTCTTTCCCCATTTGGGTTCGAGCGCATTCCAAGCATCTTGCCAGTCGGGGTACTCTTGATGGAGATCGAGCACGTCCCGCACCATCTTCGCATAGTTGCTTTCCGCGGGGATGGCCCTTAGACTGTATTCGGCCAATTTGCGGGGGTCTTTCTCAAAAAACGCTTCGCCATACATTGCCGCCATGGCCATCCCGGCATAGACACCGTCGCCGTAGTTCATCATGTGGCCCACTTTGTCGCACCAAGCATTGCTGATCCTGGGCATTCCGGGATTGATCAGCCCAAACAGATCGGACTCAATCTGGAAATCGATTGCATTCCCGTAAGGGGTATTGTGAGGGTGGCCTGAACGGGGGGGCCAAATCCCTTTGGCAAAATTCTTGTGGGCCTCTCCATTTGCGCCCCACACCCGATCCGAGGACAAGTACTTGAGCCAATCTTCGGCGATTTCAGTAGCCGTTACGTCCAAACCATTCTTCATAATCGAGTGCAAAAACATGAACTCTACGTATAGATCGTCCTGATCGGACATCTTGTCAGGTGTCCATTTCTCCCAATTCTGTTTGTCGTCGTGATAGGGTCGATGATACGCTCGCCATGCCGTTAAGTCTTGCCAATTTGGGCGATTACGGGTGAATTCCTCGGGCGGGATTTTCATCCTGTGCCAGTCTTCCAGATCAAACGGCACTATTTCGCCCATCCATTTGAACTCCGTCCATTGCCCGTATAGAACCCCTATTGCCTGACCTATCCAACCGCCCGCAACCTTGTCCCGATAATCCTCCATAGATATCTGACGATACTGAACCTTACTCTCCGCACCTTGTGCATATGATGCAACCAACAATGTATTTGCAAAAATAACCAAACCCACAACAACACTTCGCAAAAATCTGTTCCTCATTTTGTTTTCCCCTGTTTAAAATTCACTCCTGTCAGTGTCAATAATCTTACCGCATTCATCTTGAACAATCGAGAATTTACTCTTTCAACGCCGCTTTGTGTAAACGGCGGAGTAAAAGTGTCCCACCTGACGGAACAAAAATGTACCACCTACTCCCTATATAGCCAGAACCACCCCGGCTGTCAATATTCAATCCTGACCCGTTTTCTTCTTCTGCCTGGCTAAGCGTTTGCGGCTTTGCTCAAGGCGGTAACTCTGGCCGTTAGCCTCAATTATATGTACCCTGTGTGTCAGTCTATCCAGCATCGCACCGGTCAGCCTTTCAGAGCCACATACCTCCGCCTTGCCTCTTCAGCTTGTTGGAGGCTTCGTTCGAGAACGGCATGGCTCTCCCAAGTTCCATTGTGAACCGTTGAATGACCCGCTATGGACTTCGACCCCGGCACGCCGCTGACACACTCGCCTATATCGTGTGCAGCGATACTGGCTTCAGAATGGAGAAACTCTTGGCCCAGTGCAATACACATATTTCGGGGCTCAACACCTTCACTTACGTTATGGCTGACCATTCACCTTTCCTTAAGCTTTGCATATCTTGTTACCTCAATACACATTAAGTTCCGTTCTGGCCTGGTGGCTAACCTTTGACCAGGCTGGATTGTCCAGCTGATTCACAACAGCTTACCTTGGCACACTCACCATTTTGACACCACATATGTTGTTTTTTCTAAAATCGGCTAAAATAAACATGAATTTTTAGCTGAAAAACGCACTTTTAAGAAAAAATTTTAGTGAAAATAGTATTGAACATACTGACATATGTCCCACCGGTGTACTACTTTTGATGTGTTTTGCCTTAGTTGGTACGGAGCACCAACTAAGGAGGTTTATCGCTTTATAGCCAAAAGATGAACGGGAAGAGAGGAGCATATGCTTTATCATATGCTCCTGTCCATCTTCCGGCATCGACCAAGCGCTCAGGTTGCTCCTCAGCAGAGCCCTATCCTCTTGATCGATAATCTCGATTCTACGTTGACTGTTATTGAAGTCAAGGATTTATCGAAAAAAAAAAAGCTAACATTTTGCAGCTCATGGGAAAGTGACTTGTGGGATAAATCGCGCATAAATGATATAAGTAGGCTTTGTTGCTAACCTTTCTGAAAGCATTTCGCGATTGCCGATGTCGGTCCCAAAAGAAGTGGCAAAGGCACTATCATCAAAGTTTTAATGCAATTGTTAGGCATAAACAGGGTAACGACGACAAACCTGACACAACTGCCGACGCATTTTGGTATGCAGAATTTAATCGGAAAAACAGTTGCAATAATCCCTGTAGGAGTGTAAATGGGAAATGTCAGTTTAAATATAGAATTAGTAGAGCCGTCTATACGGAATTGGATTGGATACAAAGGTTATGACTTTGGGAGAAAGGAACCGGGCAATGAAGAATGTGATTAAAATTCTGTGCATTGCGCTAATCCTAAGCCTGATGTATTCCGGCTGCGGCAAGGATGAGCCGGATCAGCCTCAAGACCTCGAATCCGTCAGAGCAAACTTAAGGGAAAAGGTTGAAAGCGACGAACTGACTAAGGAGGAAGCTATTGTAAAACTGGCAGAGGCAGAAGCAAGGCTTGTTTCGGGCGACAAGGACAAAGCCGAGTACTCCCCGGCCATCAAAGCATTGTGGGAAAAGCTGGAAGAGCGGGTGGCAGAAGGCGAACTGACCGTAGAGGAGGCCGAAACCATTTGGACAGAGGAGGCTGAGAACGTCAAGACTAAAGCCAGTGCTAAGTAAGGGAAACAAGGATTTCATAAGGAAAACAGAATGAACACAAAGAAGCAAAGGCTTAATTTTCAAAGCTGGGACTTTAACCAGGGTTTTACCCTGATTGAATTACTGGTTGTGATCATGATCATTGGAGCCCTGACGGCAATATTGGTTCCAACTCTCTCCAGGGTCAAGGAAAACGCAAAAAAGACAAAATGTCTTAGCAACGTCCGCCAACTTCAGATCGCCCTGCAACTTTATGCTGATAGTAATGACGGCCGCGTACCCCCTCGTGACTACGAGGAAGGTGCCGTCTGGGTCGACCGCCTCGAGCCTTACTACACAAACAGGAAGTTGTTGCATTGTCCGACAGACAAGAAAAATGTAGATCAGAGCTATTTGATGAACGGATTCATAGATTATTTTGCGATACATTCTTTCGGTAGTAACTGGGACGAATTCTTTGGAGCATATAAGACTGGCGGATTTGAGGGTATGAAATTGTTCGACATCATCAAACCGGCTGATACAATCACCATCGGTGAAAAGCGAGCGGATCCGGACGAAGATTCCTACATGGACATCTGGCCTCCAGAGTATGGTGGTAGCGACCATCTGACCGAAGTCGCTCATGGCAAGCACGGTTCGAGACGAAATGTGCGCAGCAGTGGATCAAACTACGCCTTTGCAGACTCAAGCATGCGCTTTTTGAAGTATGGAACTGCGTTTAGTCCGAAAAACCTCTGGGCCGTAACACCCCAATTCCGCAATGCTCCGCTACCTGATCTATGAACAGCAAGGTTAACGATTAAGCACCACTTTACATGATATTCACAAGGCTTTCTATAGTTCATGAACACTCCTTTTCCGTGCTTTTCACACCAATTTCCGCTATAAAATATATTATAAAATAAAAATGAGTAAAATGAGTATATAAGATAATAGCTCTCATACTAACTTATACAAATTCCATCATCCAACTTATTTACAGCCATCCTATTAGTGCCTGGAATAGCATGGCCATATAAATCTACAGTAGTTGAAATAGAGCTATGCCCTAACCTCATACCAGTGCGGAATGCAGTTAATAAGAAATCATAGTAATAAGGTGTATCTTCTTTCGCTTGTTTTAATAGTAAAGCAACTGTAATGCTTCAGTCGGAATTGGACATTTCCTGAATTTGAGTTAGTATGTAAATCAAAAAAAGGAAATGAACATGGCAAACAAACGTAAAAAGTTTTCCCATGAG
>JGI10211J14876_10001010_pt1 | contig 12266 bp, 8 predicted proteins | sample Etolagsediment_FD_14876 | JGI IMG/M metagenome (IMG submission 14876)
TAATAACAACAACTTTTTTTTCATATCCTATAATTATCCGAGGTAATAGCCATGTCCCTCCAGAGACTCAAGATGTATCAGCATACTTCAGTTGCAACTTATGGCAAAAGGTTCACTACATGTCAAATCAAAACAATGGCTAATAAATAATATTCTAAATGGTTAACAAATTCGGTTGCAGGCAGATTTGCCCTTTTTTGTTCTTTCGCTCCAGGGTTTTTCCTGATATGTTAATAAAGGGCTAAATTATCAAACTCATTAATAAACCCTATGAAATTTACTGAGTTTTGAAAAACCACGTCCTCCCTCCGGGCCGTAGGCCCTATAGGCCGGAGGCTGGGCCTGGATTCTTTACCGCCGCCCTTTAATGCCCCACCCGGGAGGGTGGAGATGGAGGCGGCTAATGAATTATTTACTTTTTTCAAGCCCCGCCCGGAAGGGCGGGGTCGTTGACTAACGTCTTAAAATCTGGAAAATAGAGATTTTATTGATAAAGAGAGAAGTGTAGTCATGAAAAACACATTAAAGAAATCAGGAAAGGTATGTATCATCTTCTTCATTATTCTCATATTTTATACCTTTCTTCCTCGTCCGTTACTTGCTTCTGGCAATACCTATATTAATTCTCTGGGCATGGAATTTATCTTGATTCCAGCAGGTACCTTTATCATGGGGAGTCCATCCAATGAACCGTATCGAAATAAGGATGAAGTGCAGCATAAAGTAACTATCAGCGAACCCTTTTACATGCAGGCTACTGAAGTCACTTTAAAACAATGGAGGGCTCTCATGGGAAGGAAGCTTTTTGGGCGGCGTAGAGGAGCAGATAACATGCCAGTAGTGAAGGTCTCCTGGCACGATTGTCTGGATTTCATCAAAAAGTTAAATGCCTTAAGTGAATGGTCCTATCGACTTCCCACCGAGGCAGAATGGGAGTATGCGTGTAGGGCAGAAAGCTCCACTGCCTATAGCTGGGGGAACACCATTGATTGTGGAAAGGCCTTGTATGGGAATAACAGCCTAAAATCGAGAGAATGCCTTGATTATGTAAGATCAAAAGGATTGACCATTGATGAGCCGACCCCGGTAAAGAGCTACCCTCCCAATGCCTGGGGGCTCTATGACATGCACGGTAATGTCTGGGAATGGTGTCAGGAATGGTATGGAGATTATGCAATACATGAAAAAATAAATCCTCTGGGGCCTGATTCAGGAAGGTTGCGAGTGCGTCGGGGAGGAAGCTGGTTTAAATATGGATATTCATGTCGCTCTGCCAATCGTAATGATGGCCACCCAGGCAGCAGATATCACACGACAGGTTTCAGGCTTGTTGGGCAGAAAATGGCTGATCAGCTCTATGGCGAAAGAGAGCCATGAATAGACTGTATCGTGGACTACAAAGGTTGAGATCATTTATCCCGGAAATAATCTCGAACTTAGAGGTCATCAATGTTAAGACTATTGGGCAAATGGCTCAAGGTTTACGAAGATGAAATAGGGCTTTTCCTCTGGACCGCACTTCTCCTTTTTCTGATTCGTAACTCTACCATCCTTTTCAATAATTTTGCAGAGACCGCCTTTCTTAAAAGGTATGGCGTCGAGTACCTGCCTATCGTCTATGTTGTCAACTCCATATCCACTTTTTTCATCATGGGGTTTATTACCGGCCTAATGGGGAGACTCCCGGGAAGCCGACTTTTAACATACATGCTCCTGGTTTTTGGAGGGTCCGTAGCAGGGCTCCGCTTCGTTATACCTCTTGGCTTTGATCTCCTTTATCCCGTACTCTTTGTCTTGAAGGCCCAATATGAAATTTTGCTCGCACTGGTCTTCTGGAACCTGGCCAATGATCTTTTTAACACGAGACAGTCTAAACGACTCTTTCCACTTATTACAGCCGGTGGGGTTCTTGGAGGAGTAATCGGCAGTTTCGCGACCCCTTTTTTGGCACGGGCACTATCTCTTGATAACCTGATGTTGGCCTATCTGGTTATTACTCTGATTGGTGCCATGGTAGTGAAAAGGATGGGTACTCGCTTCCCTACCCTCTTGCTCTCTGAAAAAAAGGCCAAGAAAAAGGGATCTCAAACCTCAATCATAGATGAAATAAAGAAGGTTTTACCCCTCATTAAAGAGTCTAAACTCTTAAAAATTCTCATTATGATAACCCTAATGCCCAACGTGGTCATCCCCATCTTGAATTATCAGTTCAACTTCGCCATCGACCAGACATTTGCCACTGAAGGGGGAATGCTCACATTTTTTGGCTACTTCCGAGGGGTATTGAATACTATTAGCCTGATTATCCTTCTGTTTGTTGGAAGGATATATAGTCGCTGGGGCTTGCCTGTTGCCCTTATGTTCCATCCCTTTAATTATATACTCGCATTCATTGCCTTATTATTGCNGTTTGATCTTTTTTCGGCCATGTACGCACGAATATCCACAAATGTTCTAAGGACCACAATAAACAATCCTGCAAGGGCCGTTTTAATGGGCTTGTTTCCCAAATCTTCTCGTACGGTAATCTTGCCGTTTTTAAGGGGAACGGTTGTGCGGATCGGAATCCTTGCAGGCTCGGGCTTTATCATGATCTCTGAAGGATTCGTTCACCCTCGGTATCTTTCCCTTGTGGCAGTTCTATTTGCTGGAGGCTGGATTGCCGCAAGCATTATCCTTAAGAGGGGGTATTCAACAATCTTATCTGATTTGATCTCGAAGGATATGCTGGATCTGAAATCTATGGAAGAGGAAGATGTGGGCCATGTCTTCAAGGACAAAAAGATTCAGTCTCAGTTAGCCAACACATTTTTGTCGGCTCGTGGGGACGACTCCCTGTGGTATGCCCATCTCCTGCAATCGGTGCAGGTAGAAGATCTTGATACTCATATCCTCTCCGTTCTCAACAAACAAGATGAGAAAACCACTATCGGTTTGCTCCCTATGCTTTCTCCCGATGCAGGTAAAGAGGCTATTCAGGTGTTAAAGGAATTACGTAATCCTGAAAAGCCGGACTTAATGGTTGCTATCATTCAGGCCGCTACCCGGCTCGCCCCTGAAATTTCTGCCGGTTTTAACACAGAAGTCTATGTAACCAGTAGGTACCCTGAAGTAAAGGCCTATGCGGTGATTGGACTCTATAACCAGGCTCCTCATAAACATAAACAGATGATTGATTCCTGGTTGGGTTCAGATGATGAATCTGAAAGAAAGGCAGGTATAATCGCTGCAGGTGGATCGGGAGATGGCTCATATATTCCCAGACTAAAAGAGATACTAGATACAGAAAGGGATGGTTCAATATTGCCTCTTGTTTTCAAGAGTCTTCACCACCTTGGTGCTACAGATTTGGATGCGTTAGTTCTACCGTACCTTTCTCATTCTTTGGAATCGGTCCGTTTAGCCGCCTGTGAAGCGTTTGAAATAAATGACAATGAAACCCTGAGGAAGATGATTTCTCTTATGGGGGATTCATCGGAGCAGGTTTATCAATTGGCAAAAGATAAGATTGATACCGCTCCCTATGAAAATGGCCGATTGTTAGTCGAATCGCTCAGCATACCACATCGCAGGGTTCGTGAAGGTATATTTAACTTGTTAGAATCCTTAAATATTAAGGATCTGGATGCCTTTCGATTCGCTCGTTCCCAGATTGAGGGTAGTTACCTCTATCTGGCAGAGGCAGAGAGCCTACGAATTTTTCCAGAAGGCCCAAGAAGAGATCTGCTCAAAGATCATTTGGATCAAAAAAGGCTCGTACAGATAGAAAATACACTTCGAGTCCTGGCTGCACAGGATCGTTCCGGGCAGATGAGGATTATCTGGAGAGGCATGTTTTCGGCCGATGTCCGTCAGCGAGCAAACAGCCTTGAGGCCCTGGATGACCTGATGGATGCCTCTTTGTCTAAAATTATGATACCTCTTCTGGAAGATTCTCCTCCTTCTCAACGCCTTGCAGTCGGCAGGAGGAACTTCCAGCTACCTGATTTTCATTCTGATACAACCGTCCTCAATTCCCACCTTTTAGGAAAAAAAGACTGGGTGACGGTTATCCTGACCCTCTATATGGCAGAAAATCTTGGCCTGGAGAGGATAGATCGAGAAACTGTTCTGGAGCTTACGAGGTCTGAAAATATATATATTCGTCAGATGGCTCAATGTGTAATGTATCAGCACGAGGGTCATTCCGATAAAAAGGAGGATAACATGGAAGCAGAAATCACCATTCCGGACAAGATATTACTCCTGAGAGGGATAGAAATTTTTGAAGCGTTATCCGTGAGTGAATTAGCGGCTGTTGCATCAGTCACGGAAGAGATCATATGTCCACCTGGCGAGATCGTAATTAAAGAGGGCGACACAGGGGAAACCATGTACCTGATTATCAAAGGAGAAGTATCTGTTATCAAGGATCAAGGAGAAAAGCATGAAATCGAACTTGATCGGATCGGTTCAGGTGATTATTTTGGAGAGATGGCTCTTTTTGAAGATGTACTACGATCAGCAACAATCCGCACAGAGCAAGAGTCTCGTCTCTTAGTCCTTCATAAGCAGGAATTCAAAGAAATAGTAAGGGAATACCCCCAGATTGCCCTTAACATTTGTAAGGTATTGAGTGGACGAATCCGTAAGCTGCACAAAAAAGTGATGGCTTAGAACCGAGTGAGCCCTTTTCTCTGAGCTCAAGGTAGAAGACAATTTTTCAGAAGGAACTCGATACAATATGACACGGTACTTGCGAATCGAAGCACCGGGGTATTTTATCACGATTTTACTTACTATTTAATGGACAAAATTGACCAATTTTTTTAAAACATTTCAGAATTGGAAGTCTGTGCTTCGGTTATCGAAGGCAATTATACTCTCGACTAACAAATGTTGGAGCTCATGCGTGCCTGGAGATTGATACCCACATCATCCATCATGTAGTTCGGGCCTAAGGAAAGATGTTATGAGAATAGCCTTCTTAATGGATAGTTTAGAGTCTATCAATCCGGAAAATGAGACCACCAGTTATCTGATGTATGAATGTAATCAGAGGGGGCATACCGTCTATTTTCTCGAATCGCATGACATCTATATTCGGAAGGATGAGGTGGTAGCCAGAATGCGAAATATTACTGTGCGGCCTGATTTCTCTATGAAAAAATACTGGCGTTCTCTGATAAGTTGTATGAATAAAGAGGAACTGATATTTGAAACCCTCACTGATATTGATGCCCTATTTCTAAGAAAGGACCCTCCTCTGATCTATCAGACCATGGAATTCCTGGCGTCCATTAATGATCGTGTGTTTATGATAAACAGCACCACAGGACAAATCCTCGGTAACAGTAAACTCTATATCCTCAATTTTCCCGACATCATACCAGAGACTCACGTCTCCAGAGATCCAGTCCGACTCAAGAAGATCATCGATGATTTTGGAGGCGCCATGGTGGTTAAGCCATTACAGAGACATGGTGGGGAAGGGGTGATTAAGGTCAGTACCCGCGATCATGAAAATCTGGTTTCCTTGATCAATTACTATACAAAGGCCTCCAAATCCTATCCGGAACGTGAGCCGATTATGGTTCAAGAATATCTGGATGTTGTGCAGAGAGAGGGTGATATAAGAATTCTTTTGCTGAACGGAGAGATCCTCGGTGCAATGAGAAGGAAACCTCTTCAAGGGGATTTTAGGACCAACATTCATGCCGGGGGTCAGGCATATAGGCATGAAGTTACCGAGAAAGAAAATGAGATTTGTCGAATTCTCAAGGAGAGGTTGATTAGTGATGGCCTGTATTTTGTAGGCATTGACGTAATAGGAGATAAACTGGTTGAGGTAAACTGTGTCAGCCCGGGAGGCATTCCCCGCATAAACCGACTGAGCAAGGTGAAGCTTGAAACCAAGGTAATTGATTTTATTGAACAGAAGGTGAAAGAAATGAGAGAAAAGGGCTGACAGTCGCCTAAATCTCCGTTTCAGAATTTCTATCCCGCTAAATGCGGAAAAATTAAAGGAACTATTAATGGTAGTTGTTCTATATTTTAATACGGAATAATGAGTAGTCAGAAAGGAAAAAGCCATTAGTCATAACTTCCCAGTGAAAATAACAAACTTTTTGAAGAGCATCTCCTGGCTTATCTCTCTCATTCTCGTCCTGCTCTCTCTGGGCCTTTCCAGTACTCAGAGCAATGCGGCCTGCTACCTCAAAATCGGCCTTCCAGAAGAGCCCAGGACCCTCAATATCTGGCTTGCAAGCGATACAAATTCTCGTAAGATCCTATCACAAATATATCAGCCCCTCTATAAACGCGATCCTGACACACTAAAACTTGTCCCGTGGTTGGCAGAACAGGAAGCGGTATTTGATGCTGAAACACTTTCATATATAGTGAGGATCAAACCGGCTAAATGGTCTGACGGTTCAGAGGTGACCTCAGAGGATGTGGTCTTTACTGGGTACTTGATAAAGGATTTTAGGGTGCCCAGATATATATCAAGGTGGAATTTCATCAAAAAGATTGAGGCGCCGGATAAATATACGGTGAAATTCTATCTCAAGGAACCAAAGGCCATCTTTCTAACTAGAACCCTGACAACACCCATTGTGCAAAAGAAGGAATGGGTTAGAGTTACAGAAATTGCAAAGAGCACAAAAAAACCGCTCACCAAGTTACTCAATCACAAGATAGAGAAGCCAGTGGGGACAGGTCCTTTTATGCTTAAGGAGTGGCGACAGGGGGCCTATCTCTTTCTTCAGAAAAATAAATACTTCTTTGGAGCAGGCCGTGAAATCAGCGGCCGGATGCTGGGGCCTCACATTGATGGGATTATTTTCAAGATTTACGGTACCTCCGATGCAGCTATTCTTGCCTTAAAGAAAGGCAGTATTGATATGTTCTGGTGGAGCATTCAAGCGGGGTATCTTGAGGACCTCAAAAGACAGAAGGATATCCAAATATTTTCCAACCAAAAGAGCGGGCTTTATTACATGGGCTTCAATGTGAGAAAACCGCCCTTTAATGATGTAAATCTCAGACATGCTGTGGCCACATTAATCGATAAGGACTATATTATCACCAGGATCCTTCAGGGATTGGGGATTAAAATGAGTTCCATTGTGCCGCCTGGCAACCGGTCTTGGTACTGTCCGGATGTGCCACGGTACGGTGAGGGACTCAGCCGAAAGGAGCGTATCAAAAAGGCCTATGAGATTCTGCGAAAGGCAGATTATACTTGGCAAGTGCCACCCGTTAATAGAGAAGGTAAGGTGGTCAAGGGAAAGGGGATTCGACTCCCGAACGGGCATTCCATGGGAAAATTTACCATTTTGACACCCCCTGCTGACTATGACCCTCTTCGAGCCATGGCTGGAATGATCATTCAGGAATGGCTCAGAGCTGTTGGCATCCCAGCCTCCGCCAAACCCATGGCCTTTGGGGCCCTGATCCAACAGGTCAAGGGACGCCATCAATTTGATTCTTTTATCCTTGGCTATGGAAGGTTGGATATTGATCCAGATTGGGTGAAAAACTTTTTTCATTCTAATAATGACAAAGCGAGGGGATGGAATATGAGTGGGTACAAAAATCCTGATTTTGATCGTATTTCCGAGGAGTCTGCCAACGCTCTGGATCGAGAGAAACGACGGAAGTTGATCTGGGAGATGCAGAAGATGATTTTACGGGATGTTCCCTATATCCCCTTGTACAACCCCAAACTGATTGAGGCGGTTCGCACGGATAAATTCAGCGGTTGGGTGGAGACACTGGAAGGAATCGGAAATACCTGGTCGTTTTGTGAAGTGAGACCCAATTGAAGAATAAGGCTATATCGGTGACCCTTAAAGCACCTAACTGTTTTAAAAATGGCGAAAAGGATCCCTTTTTTAATTTGGCCCAGGGTCATTAAGCAAGACAGGGGCTGAAAAGTTCAAGAAGGTTTAGTGTGACATGGAATTAAGGAGATACATTGGCCGGAGGCTAGTTCAGATCGTTATCATTTTTTTTGTGATCCTTACGGTCTTGTTCCTGCTTTTCCGCCTGGCACCCGGAGATCCTGTGTCCAGGATGATTGATCCCAATCTGACGCCAGAGGACGCAGCACTTCTTATTAAAGAGTTTGGCCTTGATCAACCTCTGTGGATGCAATATCTCTATTATCTTAAGAACTTTTTCACAGGGCATTTCGGCTTTTCCTTTCATTATGGGCAGCCGGTGGTTCAGATTATAGGGGACCGACTACCAAATACCATTCTGCTCTTTACCACATCCATTATCCTCTCCGCCCTCGTGGGCATATTTTTGGGCAAAATCGCATCCTGGCACAAGGGGAAAAAAACGGACACCTTTATGACCTTAAGTGCCTTAGTCACCCATACCTTTTTTCTCCCCTGGCTGGCCCTGATCATGATCTGGGTATTTGCTTACAAGCTGGATTGGTTCCCCATCACTGGAATGATTTCGGAGGAAATATGGCTTGACCCAGAGGCCTGTCTGTGGACAAAAGCATTGGATGTCCTGCATCACATGATCCTCCCTCTGGCCACCCTTTTCCTTATACATTTCGGGAGTTACTTGCTGATTATGCGCAGTAGTATGCTGGACACGCTCAAGGAGGATTATATTGTTACGGGAAGAGCCAAAGGCCTTCCGGAAAAGGTGATTAGAAACCATCATGCTGCACCAAATGCTGCGCTTCCTGTTGTGACTAGCGTTGGTCTGAGCCTGGCCTTTTCCATCAATGGGGGAGCGCTTACAGAAACGGTTTTCACATGGCCAGGAATAGGCAGGGAGCTTGTTTTTTCGGTAAGCCACAATGATTATCCTCTGGCCCAGGCCTCATTCCTGCTCATCGCCATTGTGGTGCTGCTTTCCAACCTGGTGGTGGATATTCTTTACGCGTATCTTGATCCAAGGATCAGATATTGACAAGAGAAATAATTAAGGTGACCGTATTCAATAACGACATAGGACTTTCAGAGCGATTTCACTGGATCGGCCGTTTGCTGGAGGGATGGTCCATCTACAAGAAGAACCTCCTTGGTAAAATCGGCCTTACCTTGCTGTTCTTATTCGCATTGATGGCGCTTTGCAGTTTTATTCCACCCCTGGTAAACCCCATGTACCAACCCATGGCAGGGGTGGACCCGGACATTTCCTATTCAGTAGGCCCGAGCATGAGACACTGGCTGGGGACCGATTTTATGGGTAGAGATATTCTGAGTCAGCTGTTGGCAGGTGCAAGAATTGCGTTCATGGTGGGGGTTTCAGCGGCCTTCATGAGTGTGTTTCTTGGCACAGTCATAGGGATGATCGCCGGTTATGCAGGGAGATTTACGGACAACCTCCTCATGCGACTGGCAGACATGATCATGGTCATGCCAGCGCTGCTGGTGTTGCTGATGCTGGCTGCGCTTTTCGGCCAGCTCAGTATCTGGTTCATTGTCTTATTTATCGCGCTATTCCGGTGGCCGGGGGTGTCGAGGGTCATCAGGGCCCAGACCCTCTCCTTGAAGCACAGGCCTTTTGTCGAGGCGGCCAGGGTGTCCGGGGCNTCACATCTGAGAATCATTTTCCGGCATATNATGCCAAACGTGTTGCCTCTCTCATTTCTATATATGACCTTTCAAGTGACCTCCGCNATTATTGTTGAGGCGGCTCTGGCCTTTTTGGGGTTTGGGGATCCTGGGACGGTNAGTTGGGGNATGATGCTNCAATGGGTGTGGAAGACCGGACACATGTTCAGGGCNCCCTACTGGCTCCTACCCCCGGGCATTTGCATCTCATTGATCACCCTNTCCTTTTATATGTTGGGCCGGGCTATGGATGAGGTGCTTGACCCGAGGCTAAGAAAGGAGGGGGGGACCGACTGAGATGGCCCTGTTGGTTGCAGAAAATTTGAGCGTCGGTTATCAGGCCCAAAAGGGCTATCTCCATGCTGTGGAAGGGGTTTCTTTTTCTTTGGATGCAGGAAAATCCCTCGGTTTCGTGGGAGAATCCGGCTGTGGAAAGACCACGTTGGGTATGGCCGTGATGAGATTACTGCCTTCCAATGGGTCGATTCGGGAGGGTCGTATTCTCTTTGATGGGGAAGATCTCCTTCAAAAGACTGATGAAGAGATGCGCCAGGTCAGGTGGCAAGAGATAGCTATGATCTTTCAAGCCGCCATGAATGCCCTGAATCCAGTCCACCGGATTATTGACCAAATTGCAGAGGCTATCTTGACCCACACTCCTTCACTTGACAAAGAAGAGGCATATGAGCAAGTCAGAGGTCTTTTCCAACTTGTGGGGCTTCCAGAAGATCGCATGAGAGATTATCCGCACCAGTACAGCGGTGGCATGAAACAGAGGGCCATTATTGCAATGGCGCTGGCCTGCAAGCCTAAACTGATTATTGCCGATGAGCCCACTACTGCTCTGGATGTTATTGTCCAGGATCAAATTCTTGAAGAGACAAAGAACTTACAAAGGGAATTTGGGGTCAGCATCATTTATATCTCCCACGATATCTCAATTGTGGCAGACATATGTCATGATATCGGTGTTATGTATGCGGGACAGCTTGTGGAATACGGAGCTAGGGAAGAGGTCTTTGATAATCCGTTGCACCCCTATACAAAGGCTCTCCTTTCATCATACCCCACGCTAACAGGAGAAAAATCCCAACTGATGCCAATTCCAGGGGAGGCACCCAATCTCATTAATCCTCCCTTCGGATGTCGGTTTTCCGATCGCTGCACTGAAGCGAGGGTGTCATGCAGAAGTAATCCTCCGGTGTGGCTGGAAATAACACCAACGCACAAGGTATCCTGCCATCAGTGTGGAAAGCATTGTGAAAAATAGAAAGCACGGATTATGATGGATCATGGAGAAAAAACCATCCTTGAGCTTGACCGTATCGTTAAAAAATATAGAACCAAGACCTTTTTGTTCGGGGCACGCGGTCAAGAGGTCATTGCCCTCAACCAGATAAGCATCAAGGTAACGAGGGGGGAGATATTCGGCCTTGTTGGCGAAAGCGGAAGCGGCAAGACCACAGCTGGACGCCTGATTGTCAGACTGGAACAACCTCGTGAGGGAAAAATATATCTGGATGGCCATGATATTACTAGCCTGAAGGCAAAAGCCTCAAAAGCCTATTCCCGCAGAGTCCAGATGATCTTCCAGGACCCTTACCAGTCTCTGAATCCCCAGTTCTCAGTCTTTGACACGATCTCAGAACCTTTGATTATCCACAAAATTGGAAATACTAAAGCGAAAGAAGAAGCGGTGTGGCAGGCTATGAAATCGGTTGGTCTCTCTCCTCCTTATGACTTTGCACATCGTTATCCACACCAACTGAGCGGGGGGCAGAGACAGAGAGTCGCTATTGCACGGGCCATGGTCCTGAACCCAGATTTTGTGGTGGCTGACGAACCCACGTCCATGCTTGACGCATCTATGTCTGCACAGATCTTTAACATCCTCCTTGAAATGCGTAAAAAGCTTAATGTTAGCGTTCTATTTATCACGCACAGTTTGGCGGCTGCACGCTATCTTTGCGACCGCATTGCTGTGATATACAGGGGTAACGTGGTTGAGGTGGGACCAGGAGACGAAGTCATCGAAAACCCAAAACACCCCTATACAAAGGCTCTCATCGATGCCCTGCCACAATTCAGGAATTCTGGAGATAAAAAACGCTACCAGACTCTTATCAGGGCAGAGCGTAGAGTTCCTGAACATGCAGGGTGTCCATTTTTTAGCAGGTGCAAGCGTGCTGATCCAGTAAAATGCAGCCGCGAAAAACCCCCTCTAATGAGACTGGGCGACTCCCACTGGGTGGCCTGCTTTTATGCAGAACCAGGAATCAAAACCAGTTCCGGAGACAACGCATGAAATATCCTTTCATCATATCCCTGCCACACTGCTCCAAACAGGTTCCTGAAGAAGTAAGACCGGCTCTTGCCCTCAACAACAAGGAAATATGGGAGTCTACCGACAGAGGAACAAAAGAGATTTTTGGATCAATTCCTGCCAAGAAAATCATTTTTGCCCGGTGGAGTCGACTTGTAGTGGATCTGAACAGGAGCCCCACTCGACAGAGTGCTAAAGGGGTTATCCCTCAAGTGGATTACCATGGCCGCTTTATCTATCGCTCAGGCTGCATTCCGGATGAAAATGAGAGAAAAAGGCGACTTAGAGAGTATTACTGGCCTTTTCATAAACGCCTGGTTGAGGCATTTGAGGAAACTGATAGTAAGGTGTTATTTGATTGTCATTCTCTTAACGGG
>JGI10211J14876_10001013_pt1 | contig 12255 bp, 15 predicted proteins | sample Etolagsediment_FD_14876 | JGI IMG/M metagenome (IMG submission 14876)
TGGAGAATTGTAAAAGGACCTTCAAAAAAAGGTGGAAACCCACAGACTGTACAAGAACAAGAACTCAAAGGAAAAAACATGGTTCTTAAACAACTTTTAGAAAAAACACCAGATATAATAACAATAAAATATTTAGAAAAATTGTTACTATCAGAAAATAATGGACAAACAAAATCGATGTTAATTGCAGATATTAGTTCCCGTTGGGAACAATATTATTTATATTTCTTAAATTCAAAAAAATTAAAAGAATGTTACATGCGTATGCATGACCATTTATCATTTAATTCTGATACTAAAATTGAAAGTATAGTTAATGATATAAGAAGTGGAGTTTTACGTGTTACCAATGGGTCACAATATAATTCTTTAGAATGTGATATATATATAGGTGTAATGATGAAATTATTGAAAAATGCCGTTAATACAAATCCAAATGCATGTGATCACTTTGTGCGATTTCATAAAAATACTAATGCAAACAGAATTAGCGGTGTATTTACGAAAGTGTCTGATGGAGAATATTGTCTTGGAATAATAACTAGAACATTTAATCCTTTATTCAAAAATTTTATAAAACCCGCTTTGGAACATGGATATTCTCTAGTATATTTAGCATTGTTAATATGCAATGCATTATTTTTACCTCCTGTCATCAAATATCCTTTTAAAATATGCAGTATAACCATTGCTAATACCACAGACTATGATAAATATATCAAAATTATAATAGGTTTAATTAGACAAATGATTGATACCTAAGAAAGTACATCTTGGACAAGTATATGTATGACCTTGATGCCATTTGACATTTTCATATTTACACCATTCACATGCCATTGGATAAGATCTAATACGTCTGTCTGCCTTGCATTTATGACAAATCCAATAATATCCTCTGTTTTGTGCAATCCAATAGCCTCCATGACCAATCTTTTCTTGTTTTTTGTGACAATAATTACATTGTCCTATTTCAATATTACCTAAATTACTCATTTTTATGACTAATTTAGAATAAATGTATGTTTAATAAACGTATAGAGGATTTGTGGTATATATGCATAATTATGTGATTTTAAGTGGTTCTACTGTTATGATAAGCTGATATTGAGTCTGAGTTTGAATTAAAGTTAATGTTATTTCTTCTGGATTATAATAATCCGGTCCAATTAAAGCTTCTTGATATATAATATCATCTCTAGATACTTCATATTCATCCATTGTATTCAAAATTACGAATTCACATTTGGAATCAGCTAGATTATCTTCTCCAAAATTCTGTGATACATGAATCGATTGAAGATTTGGAAATTTTTTTCTAAGAAGTACATCCAATTCCTTCCAATCTCGTACTCCTCTATCCAGATAGTCGAGATAAACACCCGTTACTTCTTTATCAGGTTTTAGTTTTCCAATGACTTCTGAAATTTTACGCCAATAGACATATTCAATATCATGGACTTTTCCTTGATTATATTCTGTAAAAAGATTATGAACAAGATTTTTATATTGACAATCAAAATCTATTGTGGTTATATCCCAATTATCAATTGTTCTGATTAAATTGAGAATATTCTTGTGAAAATTATTGACATAATTATAAAATTGTTTATTAATCTGAGCAAATCGAATTTGATCATTTAACTTAAGATAACTTGAGATGTGCAAGAAAATTTCTTTGATCATATAATGATATTATATTTATTCTTTAAGTATTCCATGGTTCTAATTTTCCTAATGCATATGGATTTTTGTTGAGTATGTTTATCACATGGTAAAAACTTTGAAATGTAAATTCATTACAATAAAATATATATTGTGGATAACAATTCTTTTTTTTATGATGACTCACAATAAAAAAACAATTCACCTTATCATAGATGTTTAACATGTATTTATCAAATCCATCTTTTATCTTGGTAGAAGCTTCATTGTATGTCTCATGAATTGAATGAATCGCAGTAACCCAAGTATAACATACAAATTTACAATTTTTAAATTTATGTCTAATTAAATTATAATATTTTTTATTAGCTAACGAAAATATAATTTGTTCATTAAATTTGAGATAACTTGATATATGTAAAAAAAATATCTTTAATCATATATTATTATTGATGTAATTCTTTATGTATTATAGATTTGTTAGAATAATAAATATAAATAAAATAGAAAAGTTCAAATATTCCTTTGAATACTCGATAATGATTGTCTGAAACTAGAAACAAATTTGATGGTATATATTTATTTCGATGAACCAACTCAGAGCATATATAACTTAAAAGTATTGTGGAATAAGGATTGTATATGAATTGCTTAAAAACTACTTTTTATCTAATAATGACATATTCCTTGTTATTTTCCGGAGTTTTTACTGTGTTTTATACAATAAGTGAGAATTGGATATCAGAATGGAGAGATTTTGGCATTTGTCCTGAATTACCTGTAAGTTTGGCCTTATGTATGGTTGGTAACGCAATAATGTTTATTTATTGTATTTGTAAAATGCTTTGTAAATGTTGTCCTTGTTGTTTCTTTTTTAACTTAGTGGCATTTGCGTCTTATATATTTTCATATTATGTTATTATAAAAAATTTATGTTATGATGATTATATCAATACTTTTCCGGATTTAATACATTGTTTCTGGGCTCAAATCGGGGCGCAGACAGTGGTTTGTATAATGTTCATTGGTAGTTTATGTGTCAAATCGTCGGATATTTGATTATACAAATGAAATATGTATTTTAGAGATGTATCCATTCGCCACAATTATTGCAACGTCCTTCATCTTCGTCAAATACCACAGGATCACTAAATTCTAATGTTCCTTCTAGACATGATGGGCATATATTCCTGCATTTTGCGCATCGATGAAGGTTAAAATTATATAAATAATGATCTAATGAACATGAATTGCAAAGAAGTCCTACTCTTTTCTTAAGAGCTAAATGAAGTGTAATATTTTCTTCGATGGAATCAGATGTTATATAAAAGTTTTTTTTACAATTTGGCTCTATATTGATATAATTAACATCGTCAATACAATAATCATTCGATAATTTAGTTTTTTCAAATGCTTCTTCAATTGTCATTGGAGGTTTTACTAAGTATTTTTCAGATTTATTGTCTATTATGAATCTGATAAATAAATGTTTATCTATCACTTTGACTCTTAAATAGGACGAACTAAAATGTTTGATTGTGTATTTACAAGTATAAATAAGAGAAATACAATCATCGTATGTTATATAAGGAATGACGTTGGTTAGAATTATTACTGAATTGATGATTGTCTCTTGGTTTGTCATCATCGTAATGTAGATTAATATAATCTAATTTATTAATGATGTTCAGTATTGAAACAGGAAATGCTTCTTCCTCATATTCTAACTTAGCAGATGCACAAATACCTATTTTTGTGAATATTATAATTTATAAAATTTAGATTAAAATTTATCAATTTTTATTTACTAATTTTTGTCTAATATGTGATTGAAGACAAATTATTCGACGAGATATCGCCCAACTATTTATTAAATAATGAAATCTGGATTGGATATATTCTTTGAATAAGTAATATGATTTTTTATTTATATAAGTGTTATTTTTTGGCTTAATATTATATTGACGATTAAGATAGTTTTCAAATTTCCTGAACCAACCAAAACATAATCCACCATTTATACCTCGGTATAGTCTCATAAATTGAATTCTTTCACTTTGATATGTATTTTGGTCTCGTAGTATACAACGATAATGAAATTCCATTTCGCCTAAATCTTGCAATGATGAATTGGTTAAAATGTATTGACAAATATTACGTTTAATATTCATGAGTGTTCTGTATTTCTGATGAAGAGTCATATTTTCTAAAATTTCGTCAATATTTTTCATTTCAAAAAATCCAATGCCAGTCAGGGGATGTTCAACATTTTCTGGCGGAATATTTTGTTTAATAGCTATCGTATATACATATATTGCTAATTCAATAGAATTGTCAATCAATGTATGGATAATGGGTAATTTTTCTTTGATATATTTATTTTTAACAATTTTTATCAATAATTTCGAACTGAATAATTTAATATTTTTGTTATTAGCATATATTAAATCAATTGTATCATCATAAGTTAAAAAATCAAGCAATGGTTGTACTGGAAATTTGTCTGGAAACATTTTTTATAATTTATAAAATAAAACTGATTAAAATATTTTTAAAATCATTTTTTATAAGTATTTTATAAAAAATGTTCATGGATTTCGACCACCGCGACAGAATGTTTAATAGAGAAAATGCCATTTCATTACCAAAAAATACAAGTAAAATCGTTCAAAATTATTATGACGGTTATTTTGATGCAAAAGAAGACAAACAACATCAATATTATGTAGAACCTTGGGGAGCTAAATCAGATTTTGAAGAATTGATTAGAGAACCACTTGAGTTTTTTGCAAGTTGTAAATGTTGTGATCGTCACCAAATTGCCAAACCAACATCATTTGATGTTGATCCAACTGATTTGATTGAGAAACATGAATGCCTCCTTTGCTGTAATGAGTATTTTAATTATCAAAGCACTAAATGTAGTAATTCAAAATGTGGCAAGACTTTTTGTTGCAAATGTATTCATAAACTGTGCAGGCACACTGGTGGTCACAAGGTACGTTGTCCATATTGTCGATACAGTAATGAATCGACCAAATATACTGAATATTTCTACCACAATAAACGAGTTTTTTGTACTGATATACACTCTTGGAAAAGACTTTCTCACAACGATTGTCGTTGTGGCTGTCGAAAGCATATGCGAGAAATTATTACTGAATATCAATTGGGCCATAAAACTCGAGATGATTATGATCATCTGACAAAAACAATTGAGGACTGCTATGATAATTATACAGAACAAGTAAAAAATGAATTGACGAGCAAGGTTTATGTTTATTCTGGTGGAGTTTTTAGAAAACAATTGAAGAAATTCAATGATTTTTCAGATGATACAACCATTGCCAAGGGAAATGTCGTTAAACTGTTTAAATATGCCAATCAAAAAAATAGAATAGATTTTCTGAAAAAACATATTGAAAAACTTGTATATGATAATCCTTGGCTCACACTCGATAAATTCACTAATAATATGATATTTGAACCGTTGATTATGTTCAAGTAATTTTTTAATTTATTATTTATAATTTTTAATTTTTGAATACTTATTCAAAACATTTTGTGGCTGCATCATTTGTCGCCTTTTCCAGATTCTTGTATCCGTAAAGAAGAAATTCCGTCATCTCCCGAAGAAGCTTGTCTGGATTCTTTTCCGTAACATGAGCGCAAAGAGCAACATACTCATCAGTGAATTCACCAAGAGATTCTACTGTAAGTGTCGGCAAGTTCTTGACAATGGCAACAGCCTTCGTCGAGTTTGGAACCTTGCTGAGCATCTCCAAAAGGGGGTTTTCTTGCTTCACGACAACAGCCTTCTCACCACCTGCAGGTGCAGGCTCAGGAGCAGCAATCAAGTTCTTGTTGAAGATCGGGAGGAAATAATCGAAAATCTTGGGAAACGAATCCAAATGGGCAAACGCTTCACGTTCAGTTCCATATGTGACTCCATCGATCGTCGTTGCAAATGTAGATCCTTGGTGAAGGAACATCGGTGGATCAAAATTGAGATTAGCCGACTTGTCACCATGCGGATTATTTGTCTCGAGATGCTTGTTATGAACAACACGCATACAATTACGGAAAATCCGAATGATATTGTGCTTGAATCGCATTCGATGAATTTGAATCTTGTTGCTATTGTTGATAGAATTATTCTTCTGAGGATGATGATACTTCCAAAAATTACTAATCGGAGTACCCGCAGTTTCAGTATCCTTGAAATTAATACGGAAATACTTGAGGAATGACCAAAGAGCACGACGGTACTTTTGGTAAGAATCTTCATCAGTAATCTTCGTAGTTGTTAGAATCTCAAGAATTTCCGCGCGATTTGAATCATAGATTGGATTAGTACGGAAATCCTTAACAATTTGAACCTTGCTTTGCTGCTTAACGCTATCATGAATTTGACGAACAGCATCAGCAACATATCGATTGGCAATCTTGACCAAACAGCGCCGGATGTTTCCATGGAAATAAACCGGAGACCAGCATGTGTATGGCCACAGAAGGGCCATGCGATGCATGAATGTCCAATGCTGATCCTTGTTCAAAATCTTAATCGGATAATCCTTATAGACATACTCATGCGCAAAGCAGAGAATGTTCAGAGTTGATCCTTGCAGAGCCAGAAGCTGACCCATGGCACCGCGCATGATTTGCGGGACGGTTTCATCAAAATCAGTCTCCGGATCAGGATAATGCTTGATTGTTGCTACGAGGCTTTCCATTGCCAACAGGAAACAGTGAATCAGGAAATATCCCAGTTCGTTGTCCTTGGCATCGAAACGCGCATCAGAACAATTGGCGATGGTGCTGCGAAAGAGAATACGGAACAATGCCACACATTCTTCATTGGCTTCATCCTTCCAATTAATATTAGGATCCTTGCAATTGATGTGCTTATCACATAGCATTAGCGGAACAATCGAATTCTTAGAATGACGCTTGGGAAGTGCAATTGATCCGGTGTTGGCCAGATAATGCGGCATTCCACTGCAAACTTCCATTAGAGATTCAACCGTATCAACAGGAAGGGTTTGAGCCCTATCATCAATTGCAACCAAATCATTAATCTTAATGTAATCAGTAATAGTAAAATTATTAAATGCATCCTTGAGACGATCAGTATTAATAACAACCATCAGACAACCCAATTCTTTGCAATACTTATCCATTAGTTTGAACTTGTCAGACATTGACATGGATGTCGCCTTTGCAACATTAGCCTTGCTCTTCTCAGAACGCATTTCGCGCTTGAGACTCTGCTTCTTGTTACTAGTTCCCTTGGTGGAAACCAAACTTGTAATGGTATTGATCAATGGCTGAACCTTCTTTTCGATTGATCGGCGTTCATTCTTGAGTTGAATCATTACCTTGCGATCAAATGTATCGCCTTCAAAGCTTTCATAAATTTTCTTCCCAATAGGTGCAAGCACCTTGCTGACCAGAGAGTTAATCTTCTGAAGCAATTCATTACGAATAGCATTAAGTTGTGTTGGAGGAAGATCCCTCATTTGACCAAAGCAATTTGCCCACATATTAGTATTTTCAACAAGTTCATCGAGAACTGCACCATGATCAATGACCTTGGCACCTCCTCCACCAGATTTCGCCATCTTTGAAAGAGACATGACTGATAAATTTTTTTATAAGATTATAAATAATAATGATTTGATATATTTTTGTTCAGTTTTTTCGCAAAGCAAGAAAAGTGTATGAGGGAGTGAAACGACCGATGTTCAGTTTTTATTTTATTGAAAAACTATGGAAAGTAAGATATTTACTAAATATTTTTTATAAGATTTTTAATTATCAGTGTTTTTTATCCAAGATTTTTAGCCAGTCCTTTGGACTGGCGCTTATCGGAGATCCGAAGGATTGACACCTTCTGGAAAAGCTTGTTAGTATCCTTCAAGGAACTTCGCAACTGCTTCCTCTGGAGACATCATCTCATCACCAAGGAAAACGCTAGTATCTTCCTTTGGAACAAAACGAGGCCATGAATATGTGGCATTGGTCTTGTAAAACAGGTCAATCGTTTCTGGTCCGAAATACCCGGTAACATTGTCACCATAATTCGGAATGTGCTCAGTAAAACCTTCCATACCAATGCCGGAATACCAATAGTACTCGTCATTAATTACAATGATGACAATCGAACGTTGATCCATCATATAACGTGCATTAACACACACATCATTCATGTATTCCTCAATTGCATCACGTGACTTTGCTCTGGTAAAAGGCTTGATTGGATGAATAAACAAGATGCCATTCATCTTCATCGTTACATTGTCTCCAGTAGAATCCAACCAGTTATCATGCACATGAATACATGGCATATAATTAGTTTCATCAAAATCAACAAAGATTGACGATTGCTTCTTACCACACACACCAGCCAATGGTCCAGTAATCTGAAAAATGGCCGGAATACCAATGCCGTCATACGTATGGTTTCCGGTGAAATGATGGTAGCCATTTGGACCAAATTCAACAACAGTTGCAGAACTTGGGAATTTAGCCTTGCTGGTACCTTGCATCAGAACCAATGGTCCCTCAACATCGGATGTTTCCGGCGGCTTAATCGCAGGCATTTTGGGTGCTGGTTCGTCCTTAGCTCCGCCGCCACCAAGGGCTGGCATAGCCTTGAGAGCCTTAACTGGAAGATCAAATGCACGATTGAGCTTTGCCCGAAGATCTGCACCATTGTAACCAGTATCCACATTGAGTTGAAGAACTGGCTTTTCCAGTACTTTGCACCGGAAATTTCCATTGCCATCACATGTACTTGATACCATGCCGGCAAACGTAGATTCACCGATAGTAGCCTTGTCAAGAGGCAATGGAATAATGTAAAGCACTTCCTTTTCTTCGTCAATTGCATACATCGTCGGGATGGTATCTTTCCATCGATGCAGAGGATTTCTGTTATATCCAGTTACACCCCAAATAGTCTTACCATTATGTCCATTATTACTTACAAATTGTAGAAGGTTATTACCGCTGTTTTTATCGCCCGAATGAGCGATACCAGCACCTATCGTTTGACTATAAGTAATGACACCGCCAGTCTTAGGATAGAATACCATATCAAAATATGTTGGGGTCTTTTCAGAACAACAGAACATGAATTTACTGCCAGCCGCAACATGAAGTTCAAAATAATCTCCTGGGCTTAGTATCTCAATTGTCCAATTATGATAAGTGCTAATATGAGTTTGGTAAAGATTGAAACGAGTTTCCATTTTACCTTCCAAGTTTGAACGCTTGGAAGTATCCAAGAAAAATGCATCATCCTTCTTAGATACATCGATATTCTTAAATTTCTTTCCGTCCCACCCGATTACAGTATCATCATAACGAATAGCATTCTTAGGTCCAAGACCCTTCAAGGTTTGCTTAATCACTTCTATCGTGCAAATGCACGGATCGTAGTGGAGTCTGTAGTTTACAACGTCCGACATTTTTTTAATAGAATTATTGAAAAAAGGTACTTTGCAAAATTTTTATCAGTTTTTTTTGCAGGGGTCTTGTCTCATTCGGTTGAAGTTTCGCTTCTGTACCGCTTACCGTAATACAATTACTTCATTATTCATATTAGGTTTGTTTTTATAAATTGTAATGACTTTATCTCGATTCATTACTTCTAAATGTAGGCCACATCCTTCATCCTCTGAATTAGGACAATATGAATCGCATTGCCAACAACATTTCGGCCACGAAATAAATTTTAAATGACAATGATGCTCGGCACATATATATTGTCTAAACTTTCGACGATGCTTTATAAATTTCATATTATTATTTTCACAATACTCGTATATTTGTTTTCGTACATATGGATTTCCAGAAAATGTTATGGAATCATCTAAGTTTTTAATTTTTTCTAAAAATTCGTTCATAAATATTCTATTATATATTCCTTTAAGTTTTTATCAAGAGAACCTAACAGATCAAAAAGCATTTTTTTGTCTTTTTGTCGTAATTTCTGTTTTTTTATGTTTTCTATGAACAAAAAATGACGATGACAATCCTCTTGTGCAGAATTTGCTATTCTACGATGATAAATTGGGCCAAATCGTTCATAATTCCAAAATAAATTATACATTTCTCCTGATGCTTTGAACTCTTTCATTTTTAGAATCTGCAAAAGATCCAATATACATTTTATATCAAAACTTTGAGCCATTATATATTTAATGGTTCGTATCATACCTGATGGATATGCCTTTGGAATTGCACATTTACAATAATATTTACCATGTATTTTCCATGGAAGATTATCTATTTCTGGATTATAGATCATATTCATAAGATTATTTTTTTTATATAATTTATCCATGCGGGGATGAATTATAATGCTTAATATATCTTGATAAATATCATAACCTTCTGGTATGTATGTATTTTTATCTAATTTTAACACGACAATTAGTTCATAATCAAAATTGATAGCAGGAATTAAATAATTCAATATCGATTCATCATAAACGTCTGTATATAATTCATTTAGATCTATTTTGGAACAATGGACTGTTTCATCATCATCAATCATCCTGTAATTTCGAGTTGAACCAATATTCGGTCGAACAGCATAACTAAAACTAACATAATAAAGATCTATTTTAGTTTTTCTATTGGAATCTAAGATAGACATTTTTTTATAAAAGATATTAAAATATTATTGATAAAATAAAAATCAGTTTTATGGAATAAAAACATATTGTTGTTGCTTTTTTCCTTTTTCATCAAGATAAACATTAATACCTACTTTTGATAAGATTATATTATCCTTGACATATAGATAAATAGGAGTACCATTGCTCATATGCTTACAAAAAACAAATTGTGCATCTGGATATTTCTCCTGAACTTCCTTGAGCTCCTTAACCGGATCAATGTCTTCTAGGAAAACAAGTTTTTTTCCCTCAAGAATCAAACGTTCCTCATTATCCTGTTTATATCTAATATCACCAGACTCTAAAATATCGTCTGCGTCAGAAGAATCAATGCCTAATGATCCCGCATCTTTCAGTTTAGTCAGATTTTCTTCCATTGTGTCATGGATTTGCAAAGTTTCTTCAACAACGTTTTTTCTCGGACGACAACTAATAATCATTATATAATCTGCAAGAGCTTCTGGTGGATATTCACCAGATTTTCCGAAATAAGACAATTTGATTATTTTCCCCTTTCCTTCATTAACTATTTTCGAGTAATATGGATCATCACTCACTGGTTTTGCAATTAAACCTGTATCTAAATTATGCTTACGAAGTTCCTTTTCTAGATCCAAAGGCGTTTTTCCTTTTTCGATTTTGAAATATGACATGATTACTGGGGAAATTAATCCTAAATTATATGTTTTATCCAATGTTTTCATGTTTTTAATAAAATTTTCGAGCGTTGGCTCGCAATCTCTCCATTTGACGTTAAATGCCATTTTTATATGATATTGGGATTTTTCTTTATATATATTTATTTTGGTTATAAAATATATTTATTCATTTTTTTCTTCTAGGATGTCTTGGATGGCGGGGATATCTATTGATGATATTTATTGGTCGTCTATAAAAAGGTCTGTCATAGAATGGTCTGGATATGACTGCAGGTGCCTGTTGATAGATAACTTGAGGCTGTTTATTGAGTAAAATATACACAATAAAAGCTAAAATACATATTATTATAATGGCATATACTGGTTTCATTATAATATATAATAATATAAAAAATTTATTTTATACTAACTTCCAAATATGAAGCGGTCTATGACACTTGTAAATTCGCGCGGTTGAATGATTACGAGTATTGTCATATTTATTAGATCCAACATTAATAGGATGAGCCCTTTGGAAAATATCTGGGTTGGAGTTACAAATGTACTTGACATGACGATAATTAATGTTTAAACGCCTTGCCAAGTTTTTTTCACTGATTGGCTGATTAACTGATTTCATGATTTCTACGATTTGATCTTTCATGGTTATATATTAGTGATTGTGATGTCTTTAAGTAGAAATATCAGGTTCTTTTGGTATAGATCTATTATAGTAAGTCTGGTCTGCCAGAAGACGAGTATTATAAAAATCTGTATAATTAGTTTGTAGAATGACTACTGAGTTTTTACCATTTATTTTGGATTTGACATATTTATATCTGTTATTGACAATTTTAAGTGTTTTTTTAATTATTTTATATTGAGTTGAAGAGATTTCTTTGCCAATATAAATATTTCGACAATTATTCGTTGAGAAATTAAATATACATCCACTCATATATTATACTATTAGATTTATAAATAGTGTCATTTGTCCATTTTTTACGACATAATGGGCATTCCGCCCTTCTATTAAGCCATTCTTCCATATATTCTTTACTAAATATGTTTTTACATTGATTACACATTAAATATTGTTCTGAACGAGATATTTCTTCCATTGAAATATAACAAACTGTATTATTTGGAAGACGTCTTTAGTCCGATACACAAAAAGCTATCCAAAGTTAATCTTTGGTAAAATCTTATAATTAGAGTATTGCAATGTTCCAATAGTCATATATTTACTTCTTTCTCATAGTTAT
>JGI10211J14876_10001017_pt1 | contig 12241 bp, 11 predicted proteins | sample Etolagsediment_FD_14876 | JGI IMG/M metagenome (IMG submission 14876)
CTCAGGATAAAACAGACGCTTACGCCGCTTTAAAGGATGTAAATGTTGATGATTATCTGAGGCAAATTCTTGAGGGGGAAAGTGTTGGACCTCAATGCGATTGTGCCGAATGATGAACCCGTATCAAAAACTTCTTTCCCGGAAACGTACCTGGACTCCTGTTAAACAAACCAAAGGCAAGCTCAAAGAAGGAGCAGAAGAAACGCTTTATCGCGCTTTGGCTCTTCGTCAACTTGAGCTTCCTGTTGGAGAATTTATTAACGAAGCTCTTAAATCTGAAGTTCCTGAAGCATCGCGTGAAGTTCTTTTGTCAAACATCAAAGATGAGGAAAAACATGACACAGCTCTCGGATATGCAGCAGCAGCATTGGGTGTTGACCCACAAGCTGAAGAGGAAGCACGACGCCTTAAAGAAGCTTGGATCGCTCATCCAGACCACACCGTACTCAAAGCAATGGTGGCTGAGAGAGCTATCTTCTTTGTTCTCCTCCCGTTCTTTCGCTTCTGTGGAGACAGCGGACTGAGAACGGTATCAGCAGACATTAGCCGTGATGAACAAGTTCACGTTGCTACCAATAGCCTTGTTTGTCGTGAGTTGGGGCTTACTGTCAGTCCTTCTCTTGATAAGCTCCGCAAAGCAACTATTAATTGGGTGATGCAACCTCTTGGTAAATCAGAAGACAAACATCTTGATCGTCAGTTTTGGTTGGATCAAAGCGACAGTTTGATGTATGCAGGACGTGCTGAGGGTCTTATTGAAACTCAACGGGCTCGTATGCCTGCGTTTTTTGAAATGAGTAATTCTGATCTACCAAGCTACGCTTAATAAAGAACAAACAGAGCCATGGCTTTTCCTACCAGAGAATCTTTAATTGATCAATACGCTAGACAAACTTTCTTTCCTTCTTATATGAATTGGGCAAGAAGTAAGTTTGGCGAAGATGCTGGACGTTTAAAGGCTAATGATCCTCGAATTATTAATCCTTTTAAAAATTTAGTTCTCACTGGTAGTGGTCAAAACCTTGGCTCTGTTTATTATCAAGAAGCTCAAAAATTTGAGAATTATTACGGCGGTTTAATTCAACAAGAATTAACTCGTCAAGAACAGTTATATGCTCAAGAAATTGCTCAGCAACAAAGGCTTACACAAGAAGCTATTGCTAGGTCTACAGCAGAAGTAGAAGCAGCACAAAAAGCGTTTTTGAGTGTTCAATCTACAGCTCAACAAGCAGCAGCAGCTCAAGATGCTTACGCAAAACAAGTCGTTGCAGAACAAAAAGCTTACGAAGAAAAGACTCTTGCTGAAATTGCAGCTACTGAACGGGAAACTGTTCAAAAAATTGAAGCCGCTACACAGCAAGCTGAGCTAATTTCTAAACGTCAACAAACAGCAGCTAAAACAGCACAACAAGTTTCAGCAACTTCTGCTTTAAAGGAAAAAGTTTCTTCTCCTGAGCAGATGCGTACTTCTGCAGAAAGACCTAAAACTCCTGTAGGACAGCCAAGGGTTTCTAGAACTCGTCTTACTGTTGGTGCTCCTGTTGGTGGCTATTCTGGTACTGCACCTGGTTCAATTACTCCTACAGGATTAAATATATGAATAAACCTTACATTGATCCTGATATTATTGAATATTTAGAACAGATGTATCCAGATAAAGCTCCTGATCTTAGTATGGATGAGAAGCTTATTTGGTTTAATGCTGGACAAGTTTCTGTTGTAAGGCATTTAAAAGAGCAATTTAAGTTGCAAGAGGAGAGCAAGTATGAATTGGCTTAACGCAATTGTTAGTCTTGCCACCGCTGGTCTTGGTGCTTATTCCGCATATAAAGCGCGTGAACAGCAAGCATCGCAGTTTAAAGAAACTAAAAAGATTCAAAAGGCAAGCACTCAAGCTGCTATTAAACAGGCAGAAGCTACTCGATCTGCAGCAATTAAAGCTCAGGAGCAGATGCGATCTTCTCTTGCTCAACAATCTGCAGCTTCTCAAAAAGAACTTGAAGCTCTCCGCAGTCGCACACTGTCTATTCAGCAACAAACAGAATCAGCTAGGGTTGCTTCTCAACGTCAACTAGAGCAAGCAAAAGCATCTTCTGAAGCTCAGCTTGCTCAATCCCGAGCTGCTTCTGAAGCTCAAATTTCACAAGCACAACAGCTTGCTGAACAACAAATTGCTCAATCAAAAGCTTTATCTCAAAAGCAAATTGCTCAAGCTAAAGCCTCTTCTCAACTTGCTTTACAACAGCGACAGCTTCAAAGTTCTATTCAAATGCAGCAGCAAGCTACACCGCCAGTTACTCAACGTGTGAGGCGTCGNGTAGGTACTCCAGCTTCAATGCGTACTGGTGTTTCCCTGGGTTCTGCTCTTGCTATTGGCGGTGGTGGTACTCCTGGTGGTAAAACTGTTTCTACTGGTACACAACTTGGTGGTCTAAATGTCTAAAGCAGCAGCTCGATACTCGGCTCTTGAGCCTGAAAAATCTACGTATCTAGATCGTGCTATCGAGTGTAGTAAATACACCTTGCCGACTCTTATTACCGATAACGATAGGAGTACAGGTAAAAATTTTTACACCAAGATTCAAACTACTTACCAAGGTCTTGGTGCTCGTGGTGTTAATAATCTTGCTAGCAAATTACTGATTGCTTTGCTACCACCCAATCAAGCTTTCTTTCGTCTTTCTGTAGACGATATGAAGCTTCAAAAAGAACTAGATAATTACAAAGAACTTCAATCTCAATTTGATCAACAGCTTGCTTTGATGGAACGTTCCGTAATGCGGGACATTGAGGAGTCTGGTGATCGCACTGCTTTGTTTGAAGCTTTAAAGCACCTAATTATTGGTGGTAACGCTTTGTTGTACGTTGCAGAAAACGGCACAAGGGTTTATCCACTTAAGTCTTTTGTTGTTAATAGGGATCCAGAAGGAAACATTCTTGAAGTAGTTGTACGAGAAGAAGTAGATCCTGATTTGCTACCAGATGGTACTGCACCAAAAACTGTTGACGGAAAATTTGCAGATAAAAGTGTGTTTCTTTATACCTACGTTCAGTGGGATTATGAAAAGAACAAATGTAATTGGTATCAAGAAGCTTACGGAAAACAAGTAGGAAAGAAAGGTTCTGTTCCTATTGAGAAAAGCCCTTGGATTCCTTTGAGGATGTTCCGAGTAGCTCATGAAAGCTATGGCCGTGGTTATGTTGAGGAACTTCTTGGAGATCTTAAAAGCCTTGAGTATCTTTCAAAAGCAATTGTTGAGGGTTCTGCAGCAGCAGCAAAGATTATCTTTCTTTGTAATCCAAACGGCACTACTCGACCTGATGCACTTGCTAGGGCTTCCAACGGCTCAATTGTTGCAGGTAACCCAAATGATGTGGCTCCGCTGCAAATGCAAAAGCAAGCTGATCTTACGGTTGCTTTAAATACTATTGCTCGTATCGAACAACGGCTTAGCTTTTCGTTTTTGCTAAACAGTGCAATTCAAGCTGGGACTTCTGGACGTGATCGCGTTACAGCAGAAGAAATCAAAATGGTTGCACAGGAACTTGAAGCAGGTCTTGGTGGTATTTATTCAATTCTTAGTGTTGAGCTTCAGTTGCCTCTTGTTAACAGGAAGATGGCTCTCATGGAGCGTCAAGGTCGCCTTCCTAAACTGCCTAAAGATATTGTCAAACCTCAGATCACTACAGGTCTCGATGCTCTTGGTCGAGGTAATGACAAGATTAAACTTATTGAGTTTCTTCAAACGATTGCTGGAACACTTGGCCCAGAGGTCATGGCACGTTATGTTAATAGCCGCGAGCTGATTACTAGACTTGCTGCCTCGGATGGTCTTGATACTTATAAGCTTATTAAGTCTGAGGAACAACTCATGGCAGAAGAGCAACAACAAGCTATGATGATGCAGCAACAGCTTGCTATGCAGGATCCTAATAACGATCCAGCCAAACAAGCCGCACTTGTTAAAGCTGAAAATGACTCAATCCGCACAACCCAAGAAGCAGCCGGAACCCCTGGCTAAAAATGAAGAGGCACCTAAGTCAAAGATGGATGAACTCATCAATCGACTTAAGAAAGAAAAGCCTGCTGTTTATGAGCAATATGTAACTGCAGCTCGCAATAAACGACCTGTTTGGGTTTATCCTGATCTGACCGTTCGTATTGGTTGATCATGGAAGTTATTGCTGACAACGTTCTGTCTCAAGAGACTGGACCTTATAACGAGCAAGATCTTCAAACTATTAATGAAGATCAGCAACAAGAAGAGCAACAAAATGAAGAGCTAATTGGCGGCAAGTTTAAATCTGCTGATGATCTTCTTAAGGCTTATCAAGAACTTGAGAAAAAACTTGGTAGTCAAAACAATCAAGTTGCTGACAATACCGAAGAAACTCAACAACCTGAAGATCAACAACAACAAGAAGAGGTTTCTGTTCTTTCCGAAGAGCAAGAAATTACTATTGTTGAAAGCATTGGTGGTTCAGAAGAGTTTACTTCTGTCCAAGAGTGGGCTAAACAAAATCTTGATCAAGCTGAACTTGATGCTTACAACCGCGAAGTAAATAGCGGTGATTATTATCGAGCACGTAACGCTTTGCAATCTCTTCATTACGCTTACCAAGACAACACAGGATCTGAACCTGAACTTCTAGGTGGGAAACTTTCTGCAAATAGCAACGATGTATTTCGTTCTACTCAGGAAGTAATGGAAGCAATGAGTGATCCTCGTTATTTGAAGGACACTGCTTATACCCAAGATGTACAAGATAAACTCGTTCGTAGCGACGTTCTTGGTCCTAGGGGTTAATATTTAAATAAGCGAACGTATGTATTGTTGCCGCTGCGGCGATAACAACAGTGATATACGAGCGCACGTAAACTTTTACCAACTTTATACCGATGCCTGATTTTGCATCTATCGGCCGGTTGGGTAGTATTAACGGCGTTCAATATAACGCTAATTCTGCCGCCGGTAATTATGAGCGTGAAAACGCTAACTTCCTGAAAATTTTCTCTGGTGAGGTTCTGACTACCTTTAACCGTGAGACGATTTTCAAAGATCTCACTATGAAGCGCAGTATTACTTCTGGTAAGTCTGCTAGCTTCCCCATTACTGGTCGTTTCTCTAGCCGTTACCATCGTCCTGGTGATTGGATCACTGGTCAAGGTAACAAAGGCATGATCGGTGAAAAGATCATTACTATTGATGATCTGCTGATTGCCGATGCTTCTATCTATGATCTCGATGAAGCAAAACTTCATTGGGATGTGCGCTCGATCTATTCCACTGAGCTGGGACGCGCCCTGGCTCGGGCTTATGATCAGCGTCTTGCTCGTACCCTTCTGGCTGCTTCTGAGTCTGATGGTCGAGTAAAGGATTGGGATTCTAAGCGGTTCCAACTGGCTGGTGGTACTTATGCTTCCGTCAGCACTAACACCATCACCATGAGCGCTAACTTTGCTACGGCTGAGCTTAGCTACTGGGGTGTGGGTGAAGTTGTTTACGGCGAAGATTCTGGTGCTTACGGTGTGATCACCACTGCTCCTACCAACGGTGCTGCTACTTTCGTCATCAACCCCATCGGTTCTATCGGTACTGGTTCTAGCGCTACGTTCACTGTTGGTGAGCGTCTGTTCGTTCTGAACTCTATGCCTGGTGGTACTTCTTATACGGGTATTGACCTTGACGGTGCTTCTGACCGTAACGCTCGTGGCGATCTGATTGTTGAGAATCTGTTCAAGGCTTGCCAAGCTCTTGACGAAAAAGATGCTCCTAAAGAAGGTCGTGTGTGCGTTCTGAGCCCTGGTGCCTACTATGATGTGCTTTCTTCGGATCGCGCAATCAATGTGGACTTTAACGGGGGTGATGCTCGTAACGGCTCCATTGCTGATAACCGTGTGGCTTCTGTCGCTGGTTTCCGCCTGATGACCTCTAACCACCTTGGTATTAACAGCTATACCTCTAACCAGACTTATGCTGGTCTGAGCAACCAAGCTGCTACTACCCGTGGTGAGCGTCCTAACTACGTAAATGGTCGGGACGGTTCTGACGGTCAAGCTGCTGCTGGCTATAACGACTATTGGCAGGATGAGCAGGGTAACACCAGCTCCATCGCTAATTGCTTTGGTCTGTGCTTCACCAAAGAAGCTGTCGGTACTGTGGCTCTGAAAGACGTCTCTATGCAGATGACTGGTGCTGAGTACAAGGCTATGACTCAAAGCACCATGATGGTTGCCTCTTACGCTGTGGGTCACGGCATTCTTCGTCCTGAGTGCTGCGTGAGCCTGCTGAGCGACGGCAATCCTTATTGATAATTACTTTCAGTTAATTACCAATACAATGGGGGAAGCAGAAATGTTTCCCCCCTTTTTATTGCAATAATGGCGACTTCTAAACTCAACGCAGTTAATACGCTTCTTTCAATCATTGGTGAAGCTCCTATTAACTCTCTTAACCCACCTCTAACTGGAGACGCTAGTCTGGCAGAGCGTACTCTTGATGAGATCAGCCGTGAAGTTCAAGGTGCTGGCTGGTCTTGGAACACAATGCTTTATGATTCCATTCCTTTGGACGCTAATACAGGTCAATCCCAACTACCTGCTAACACCCTTGCAGTACGGTTCAACCCGCTTTCGTATCCGTCTCAAAGATTTGTTCTTCGTGGTTTGCGGCTTTTTGATCGCGTTAAAAATACATACGATTTGAGATCCAGTCTTGGTGTTTCTATGACTGGTAATACTAGTGATTTAATTGCAGAAATTGTAGAAGAGCTTGATTGGGATAGCATTCCAGAAACAGGTCGTCGTTATATTATGATTCGTGCTGGACGGATCTTTGCAAACCGAGCTGTTACATCTGCAAGTCTTGAAACTTATACTCAAGAAGATGAGCAAAACGCTTTGCAAATCCTGAAACGTACTGAAGATATGGCACAAAATTATAACTTTATTAGCGGTCCTGATGATAAATATGGTGGCCGTGTTACTACTATTTTTGGTCCTGACATCTTGAGCCGCTAATGTCTAGAGAACTTTTTAGCCAAATTATTGGCCCTCTCAATAAAGGAGTAAACCAACAAGCTGACAGTTTTGTGCTGCCTGGTTTTGCCAAAGTACTTGAAAACGCTAATTGTGATCTAGTTGAAGGTCTCAAAAAACGTCTTGGATCTGTCCCTGTAAAACGTATTGATACTCTTACAAAAAATGCTGGTGGTCTTTCTTTAACTACACCAATCAAATGGGATGAAGCTTGGCTGTTTGTTTATAACCGAAGTACAGCAGAACGATTTATTTTGATGGTAGTTGATGATAGTAGGACTGTTTCTAAAACAGGAACACTAACTACTGGTTCTGCTGTTGTTACTTCTGTCAGCTCTATGACAGATCTGTTTATTGGTGCTGAAGTAACTGGTAGTGGTATTCCATCTGGAACTGTAATTGTTGATATTGATGTTGCTGGTTCACGTATTACTCTTAATCAAAACGCTACTTCTACTGGATCAGCAACGCTGACAATTGAATCAAATTATACGTTTGTTACTGGTGTATCTAACGTAGAGCCAATTAGCGGTATTCTTCCTACGGTTATTCCTGTAGAACAATCCTTTACAAATATTACTTCTACTAATCTTGAATATTTTCGTGGTTCTGGTCGTGCTCGTGATCGGTTCAGAGCTACGTCGTTTCAGGATTATGTGTTTATTACAAACATTCAAAAAAAAGTTGAATATGACAGCACTGAAGTTTTAACACGATTTAATATCTCATCTATTAGCTCTAACTACAGGGCTACTAAAGCGCAGGTCAACGTTAAATTTGTTGATTACGATACTGAATATAGTGTTCACATTACTCTTGATAATGGTGATGAAATTTCTGGACATTACCTAACTCCTTCTCTTACTGATTCTTCTGGCAACCCAAACGTCGTTAGTTCTGCTGATATTGCCTCTCGTCTTGTTAGTTATACAGATACTGTTACAGGTAGTACTTCAATAGGCAGCAGTACTATTACTAGTGTTACTTCTGCTGATATTGTCAAAGTTCACGGTGGAGAACGTATTACTGGTACAGGTATTCCAGCTAATACTTTTATTGGGACTGTAAACGTAACTGCTTTAACTTTTACTCTTGTCAATGAATCTGGTACTGCTGTAAACGCTACAGCAAACGGATCTACAACTTTAACTATTGGTCACGGTCTTGATCAGGTTGATATCCACAACGAACTTACGTTTGAAGTACAAGATTCTCAAATTTTGATTGGTCTTACCAGTGGTAGCCGTTACATCACAAGTATTGTTGCTGCTGACGCTAGAGGCAATACTTTGATGGATGGTTTTACCAATCAAGTGACAAGTATTACTGAGCTTCCTAGCGCCTCTTGGGAAGGTTATACAGTCCTTGTAGCTCCTACTGGTGGTGAAGACCAAAGTTCTTATTACTTGAAGTTCAACGCAGAGAACACGACTACTAACGGCGACTACGGTCGTGGTGTTTGGGAAGAAAGCAGTGGATGGGGTACTAGAGGGAAGATTGATGACAACACAATGCCTCACGCTTTTATCTATTACAGAAACGCTGACGGTTTGATTCGGTTCTCGTTTCAACCGTTTAGTGGTTCTACTTATACCGACAGCACTGTATCTTTTGATATTCCTGGTTGGGTTGAACGCCTCGCTGGTGATGAGGATGAACTACCTGGACCTTCGTTTGTAGAAAGCACGATTAACGACTTAGTGTTTTTTAAAAACCGTCTTGGGTTTGTTAGTGGTGAAAACGTCATTCTTAGCGAGTCTGGTTCTTATTACAATTTTTGGCAGCAGTCAGCACTTCAAGTTGTAGACAGCGATCCTATTGACCTTACCGCTGTTAGTAACGACGTTGCTGTTTTGAACTATGCGTTGCAGCAACAAGATGAACTTGTGCTGTTTTCTAATGAAAACCAGTTCCGTCTTTACTCTGGTGACAACGTTACGTTTAGCCCTGAAACAGCTTCTGTTGGTCGTATTAGTTCCATCAGTATGGAACCAAGAGTTAAACCAGAACAAGTTGGACCACAAGTAATTTTTCCTGTTAAAGAGGGAGACTTTACTGGTCTTCATACTTTTATTACTACTGACCGCACTGTTGGTATTAACCTTGGTCAAACTGCTGTTATTACAGAAACAGTACCTAAATACATCCCTAAAAATCTTGACTCTCTTTCTGTTAGCCGTACTGATCAATATCTAGTTGCTCTTAGTAGCGACGATCCAGACGCTTTGTATGTTTACCAGTTTTTCTGGGAAACCTCAGGTGGTTCTTTAACTAACAGGCAAAACGCTTGGCATAAATGGACTTTCCCTAACAAACAAATCCATTGGTGTGATTTTGTTGAAGGTACTCTGTATAAACTTGTTGAGTATGACAACGATGGCACTGCTGAATTTTACCTAGAAGGTCTTAACGCTTCTAGACCACCACAAGAAGCAGGTGATTTGTATTTGCTAGATCGTCAGTTGTCTAGTTCTATTACAACTGATTTGGGTTCTGTAACGTTTAGTTATGACGCAGCAACAAACAAAACTACAGTTAATCTGCCGTATAGAACAGTTAACACAAGTCAATTTGTTGTTATCAAAGTTGATTCAACAGATAACACAGAATCTCAAAAGCGTTGGGTTGTGGCTAACGCTGTTCCTGCTGGTGTTACAAGTTTTGTTTGCGATAGTCTTGGGGATTTTTCAAGTAGCTCTTGGGTCTTTGGTGAGCAATATGCGTTTACTTTTAGGCCGCCTCAACTCATGCCTTACAGCAGAACAGCTACCGATAACACTTTCATTGGTAACCGCACTGGTCGTCTTCAATTGCGGTATTTGGATGTTTACTATAACGATGCGCGTTATTTCACAGTAGAGGTTACCCCTTATTACAGGGATAAAGTTACGTATCAATTTGACCGTAGAGATCCTTTAAATGGAAACATTGTCATTAGTGAAGAGGAACCATTTGAAGAAGCAAAATTTAGAGCTTATATCCAAAGTAAGAATGACCAAGTTACAGTAGAGCTAGTAAACAATAGTATTGATCAGGCTAAGTTCATTGCTCTTGAGTGGACTGGATTGTATTTTGACGTTGCGAGGAAGTACGGTTAATGGACAGTTTTGCTTTTGGGATGAACACAAACCTAGGTCTTGATATTCCTAGGTATGATGTAACTCCTTTTGATTTTTCAGTTTTAGATCCAATTCCTTTTGAAGCTGGTTTTGGATTTGATTCTGGATTAGGTATTGATATCAATCAGTTTGATCTCAATAAAAACTTTTTTGTACCTCCTACAACTAATAATCCAGCAGATGTTAAACCAGTACAAGCTGGTAAAGGTCTTTTTAGTTTGCCATCTATTTTGAATATGGCTGATGCTGCTTTAAAGGCTTTTACTGCTACTGATCGTCAGCAATTTGAACAGGCAGAAGCAGCTCGTCAAACAGCAGAACAACAAAAGCAATTTTGGACTCAATACGCTAACCAGAGTCAGCAAAATTTACGTGATTATCAATATCAACTTGATTCTTATTATCGTCAAACTGATTATGTTGAACGGCGTAGGCAATATGAACTAATGCTTGAGCGTCAACAGGCTCAATATAAAAGTGATGTTGCTATTGCTGCTGCAGATAATTTTGCTAAACAACTTGCTGATCTAGATGCTCGTTTTTATGAAGAAGAAGCAAAAGACACTATTGAACTAGATAATTTGCGTATTCAAGCTGAAGCCAAAGCAGCAAAAGTAGCTTCTCGTGGTCAAGCTGGTAGAACTGTTGAACGTCTTAAGAATCAATACGATCAACAATATTTAGCAAATCTTAGCAATCGTCAAATTACTACTAAATTTAGGATTGCAGATAAGATTAAAGCTGGTGAAGCAGCTAACGTAGCGAGGGAAAATCAAGTCAGACAGGTTCGTTACTACACACCACAACCTGTGGCTGATCCAGTTAAGCCTCTTGCTCCGCTACCTATTACTGCAGTTGAACCTGCACCAGTCTCAGGTCCTAGTCCAACTTCGCTTGGTATTGAACTTGGATCTATTGCTATAGACGCCTTTAATAATTATCAAGCAATGCAACCTCCTAACCCAACGAGTGTTTGATCATGACCAGTAGCTTTGGAATTACCCCTCAACGTCAAGTACGGGATCTTGTAGCGACGCCAGAGCAACCCGTAGCTCTTCCTGCTCCTGCAGCTCCAGCACAGGCTCCTCAAAGGGTTGGTGGGCAACTTCTATACGGTAGACAGTTTCAGCCTGATACAGCCACTGAACAGCGTCTTAGAAGTATTGAGAAGTTCCTTAGCGATGGTGGTGTTTTTGATCAAACTCAAAAAATTGTTTTTGAAAACTATAAAGAGCAAAAGAAACAAGAAGCCATAAATTTACTTTCTTCTGAAACGCGGGCATATCAAGATTCACTTGATAACGCAAAAGATACAAGAGTTCTCAGAGAAAGCAATCAACCTGAACTAGCACGACAAAACATCCTTAGAAACCCTTGGGTTAATTACTTTTACTACGACACTAAAGCTACAAATGCTGGTAAATCTGTAGCTGTAGAGCTTGCTAATTGGGGCAAACAAAACTCAGATAAACTTGCAGAACTTCCTGAACCAGAGCGTGCTGCAGCTTTGGCGGTTAAGACTCAGGAGTTGATGAAACCTTATGCAGATGTTCCTAGTGCTTTTAGATCTGCAAAAGTTGATCCTCTTGTTAGTAACGTTCTTGTTGATCTTAAAAATGAGATCATTCAAAAAACGTATCAACGCAAAGTACTAACTGATCGTCAAACAACAATTGATAAATTTTATGGTGGTGTAAACCTTGGTGCTCAATTAATTAAAGGTTCCATTGGATCAAAAGAGGGGATGATCCTTGGGCAGCAACAACTGCAGAGTGGTTATAACGATGCTTATAACTATTTTGTAAACATGCGTGGTTACTCAGAAAAAGAGTTTCACAACGTTTTGTTTAGTGAAATGGGGCGGTTATTTATTGATAATGACGGCGATACTTATAACGATATTGGCGAAACTTATGGGTTTACAAACATTGTAAATTCCTTTAAAAACATCACCACTAAAGATGGTTTGCCTGTATTAACTCTCCGTAATGAAAAAGGTGAAACATTACAATCAATTATTGAGGCTGGTGCTGTTCAAGCCGTAAAACGTAGCGAAACTTTTGCTGCGTCTATTGAACGAAAT
>JGI10211J14876_10001018_pt1 | contig 12231 bp, 12 predicted proteins | sample Etolagsediment_FD_14876 | JGI IMG/M metagenome (IMG submission 14876)
TACAAGTACTTACGAATAACGATTACTTGAATACAAACCCTGCCCCTTCTAACCAATTGAATTTATTCGATTAACGTTGGGACAATAGTGATAATATCTATTTATATCAATTAATATAGCTAAGCACTGCATGCCAGGCCTGCCCGCCATCCGGCAGGCGGGTCTGGGCCAGGGGCAACAAGACACAAAGCATAGACCTACCCGCCATCGCTCTCTACAGCAGGCAGGTATGAGTTTTATCCGGTAACTTACCCTTCGTGACTTCGTGTCTTAGTGGCTGAATAATTACAATCTTTCTTAAAAAAAAGATAAGGTGAAAGAAAACGTTGAATACCCGCAATATTGATTGTAGCACTACCCAAAGCCCGTATAAGGATCTTTATGTATACTATCTTGAAGGGTCTTTAAACAGGGAAGAAGAGTCTCATTTAGGGCATTCATTTTTAGGGAACTGGGCTGAGGAAGACAGCTCTTTTTTATTTTTTACGCAACCGTCTAAGGATCTTGTACAAAGTATAATAGATGAGGACATACGATTACAACTGATAGACGAGTTTCATTTTACCTATGAAGAATGGGTAGGTGGCAAGGTTACACCGCGCAAGGTATCTCGTTTTTTGATTGTCCCTCCGTGGGAAGACCGTCAGCAAAATGACGGAGAGCTAAAAATGCTGCTGAACCCTGGAGTTGTTTTTGGCACACCCTTGCATCCAACAACAAGAGATTCTTTATTGGCCTTATTAGAAATATCTGAAAAATTACTATCTTATAGGGTCCTTGATCTTGGTACAGGTACAGGAATACTTGCCATAGGGGCAGCCCTATTGGGAGCAGAAAGGGTTTTGGCAATTGATAACAATCCCTTAGCAGTAAAAACAGCCATGCTCAATATAAAATTGAATGAATTAGAAGAGAGCGTTGAAGTGAGAGAGGGTTTAGCGGAAGACATTGTAGAGTCTCCTTCTGACCTGCTCATAGCAAATATCCATTATGATATTCTCCTAAAAATCATCAAAGAGGAGGGATTTATTAAGAAAAAATATTTTATTCTCTCTGGATTAATGAGGAGCCAAGCAACAAATATCAAGCGGAAATTGTCACGGTATCCGGCAGAAATTATTTATGAGTGGGATAACGATATGGTGTGGCGTACTATTCTTGGGAAGGTAAAGGGATTGTAAGATGGATAAACGTATTGAGAATATTCCGAAATTACATGGATATAATTGTTTTGCATGCGGAACTGCAAATCCAATAGGGCTTAATCTTAGTTTTTACAAAAAGGGAGAGTATGTTTGTTCAGATCTCACCCTCGGAAAAAACTATGAAGGATGGGAAAATATGGCACACGGTGGGATAGTGTCAACACTTTTAGATGAGATCATGTCGTGGGCCATGATTTATTTCAAGAGAATCTTCTTTGTTACAAGAAGCATGACCATAAAGTACAAAAATCCCGTTCCATTACATAGATTGGTAACCGTTCAGGGTACAATACTAGAAGGAGGAAAAAAGCGTTTATGCAAGGCTAAGGGATTGATCTGTGATGAGGATAAAAACACCTTGGTCAAAGCAGAAGGCACATTTGCCATTTTATCAGATAAAGACCTCTATCTCGTACCAGATAAGTTAAAAAGAGACATGAATAATCTCTTTAACAAATTTTAACCATAGAATCGAATCTCAGACTGCTATCGAGTATGGCTGAAGAAAAAATAAAATTTGCATCCAAAGGCCTGTTCATTGAAGGTCTCCTGTGTATACAGGAAGGAGAAAAGGGTGTGGTCGTAACTCACCCTCACCCACTTTATGGCGGCACTATGTACAATCAAGTAGTAGAGACACTTGTTGAGGTTTATCAGAATAATGCCTTTTCTACCCTGAGATTTAATTTTAGAGGTGTTGAGGGAAGTGGAGGACGTTATGACGAGGGAAAAGGGGAACAGGAGGATGTGAGATCTGCCTTACAGTATATGCATGAGAGGGGAAAGAGAGACATTGACCTGGCTGGATATTCATTTGGGGCATGGGTAAATGCCCAAATGAACGACACTCATTCCCTCTATGACAGGATAGTTATGATATCGCCTCCGGTTGCATTTTTAGATTTTTCTTTTTTATCCTTTAACCCAAAGATACGGTTAGTAGTCGCTGGAGGTAACGATGATATTGCACCAGCAGATACAATAACGAATGTTATTAACACATGGAATCAAAAAGCCCACCTTGAGGTGATTGAAGGAGCAGACCATTTTTACACTGGCAAGATAGACTCTCTAAAGTCTACCTTGTCTTGTTTTATACGGTGAATAAGAATGTCAGTGGTCATTGGTCAGTTGTCAGTTGTCAGTTGCCCGTAGTAATAAAGATAAATCGGGTAGAATACTATCATCCAGTTTACTCGAGGAAAAGCTGACTATATGTGAATAGCATAGCTTTTGAATAAAACAATTTTTTTCAAAGAACAGCAGATACCTATCAACGGACAATGCTTTTTAGATTAAAAAATGAAAACCATGAATCCTCTTGCATCTATAGAAATAGGAACAAATTCTATTCGGATGTTAATTGCTGAAAAAGATATATCGAAGAATACCTTAAAGCCTATTTTGAGAAAGCGAGTCATCACAAGGCTTGGAAAAAATTTCAACAAGAAAAAAGCGAAAATAATTGAGCACGAGTCTATGTCTAGAGGCATCTCTGTGCTGAGCGAATTTTTCGATATTGCACGTCAATTTGATATCCCATCTCCTATCATAATAGCAACAGGGGTGGCAAGAGAGGCACGTAACCGAAATACCTTTATTGACTTGATTGATAAAAAATTAGGGCATTATGTAAAGGTGATTACAGGGAAAGAGGAATCTCGTCTGACGTGTAGAGGAGTTTTATCTTCACTGAACCATGGTGCAGAGCCTGTGCTTATTTTTGATTCTGGTGGTGGAAGTACCGAATTTATATGGACAAATAGTGAATACGAAAAATCCATATCAATAAAACTCGGAGCAGTTATTTTAACAGACGATTATTTAATTACTGATCCACCAAAGGATGCGGAAATAAATGAAATCATCGGCCAAATTGATAGTATATTTAAAGTAAAACTTGAATATATTAAGAAATTGTGCAAAGAAACATTTTCTCTTGTAGGAACCGGTGGGGCTATAATGAGCGTAGCCGCAATTATACATGGTATTCAAGAAACAGAGTTTGATAAAAAATTAAATGGTCTTATAATTAAAAAAAGAGATATTGAGCTTCTATTCACCAAAATAAAGGGAATGCCAAAAGAAGAAAGGCTCAGTCTCACAGGCCTCGAACCTGGAAGGGAAGATATTGTTGTAGCCGGCACCATAATAGTAAGGAAAATTATGGATTATTTTGAGAAAGATGAGATAATAGTTAGTTATTCTGATTTATTAGAAGGCATACTTTTATAATATATGGGAGGAAAAAAGGATGGATGATCAACTAATAAAGGAAGGGCTGACCTTTAATGATCTTGTTTTACTACCGAGAGAATCCACGGTGTTGCCGAAAGATATAGATGTGAAAACAGAGCTCTCTCGGAATATTTCCATTAATATACCTATTGTCAGTGCAGCAATGGATACAGTTACCGAATCAGAAACCGCCATAGCATTGGCCAGGCAGGGTGGTTTAGGGTTTATACATAAAAACATGTCTATAGAAAAGCAGACATTAGAGGTTGAGAAGGTTAAGAAATCAGAAAGTGGCATGATCATTGATCCTATTACCATTAACCCGGAACAAAAAATTTCAGACGTATTAAGCATTATGGAAAAATACAAAATTTCCGGAGTGCCTGTTGTGAAAAAAGGAAACTTAATGGGGATAATAACCAACAGGGATCTAAGATTTGAAACAAATCTGGATAAGAAAGTCGAAGATGTTATGACCAAGGATAATCTTGCCACAGCACCAGTTGGAACAACCTTGGAAGAATCAAAAAGCATCTTGCATGAAAGAAGGATAGAAAAATTATTAGTTGTTGACGATGCAGGAAAGTTAAAGGGGCTCATAACAATAAAGGATATTGAAAAGATAAAAAAATATCCTCATTCATGCAAGGATCATCTTGGTAGATTACGGGTGGGTGCCGCTGTTGGGGTTTCACCAGAAAAAGATGAAAGGATTGATAGACTAATAGAAGCAAATGTAGATGTTATCGTTATTGATTCTGCGCACGGACACTCAAAAGGGGTCATAGAAACAGTAAAAGATACCAAAAAGAATTTTCCAAACCTGGAGCTAATAGCCGGCAATGTAGCTACATCCGAGGGCACGAGGGCTCTTATCGACGCTGGTGTTGATGCGGTAAAAGTTGGTATAGGTCCAGGTTCAATATGCACAACAAGAATAATTGCTGGTGTTGGTGTGCCACAAATGACAGCTATTATGGAATGCGCTCGAGAAGCATCGAAAAAAAACATTCCTATTATCGCTGATGGTGGGATGAGATTTTCCGGTGATATCACCAAGGCAATAGCTGGAGGAGCATTATCAGTCATGATTGGAAATCTCCTTGCCGGCACAGAAGAAAGCCCAGGAGAGACTGTTCTTTTTCAAGGGAGAACGTATAAGGTATACAGAGGCATGGGTTCTGTAGAGGCCATGAGAGGGGGGAGCGCAGATCGCTATTTTCAGAAAATAACAGAAGGAGAAACAAAGTTGGTACCAGAGGGCATAGTTGGAAGAGTCCCGTATCGAGGACCTTTAGCAGATATTACCTACCAGCTTATAGGAGGCCTAATGGCAGGTATGGGTTATGTCGGTGCATGCGATATTAAGGAGTTACAAGCCAAGGCAAAATTTTTAAAGATCACAGCCGCAGGTCTAAAGGAGGGGCATGTGCATGACGTAATTATAACGAAAGAAGCATCCAACTACCAACTTGAATAGAAAACAGACAGTGTCCAAAGACCATGCTTACAGAAAAGGGGTGTATCCCGAGGACTTAATCTCATTCAGGGTTTTGATCAAAGAAACTGATCTCATGGTCAGCGCTTCCAAGGATCTCAGGAAACGGACCGGAGATAGAGTACATCATTACCGAAGGCAACTGGAAAACTATATAAATTCAAAACCAGATTTTCTCTCTACTCTTCTCCCTTATACTGAAGATCCTTTTGCCCCTGAGATAATACAGGAGATGATTTCAGCTGCAAGAATCTTTGATGTAGGTCCAATGTCAGCAGTAGCAGGTACAATAGCTCAGCTTGTTGGCAGAGACCTTCTGCACTATACCAAGGACGTTATTGTTGAAAATGGTGGAGATATCTTTCTGAAAACCGAAAGACCTGTTACCGTTTCCATCTTTACTGGAAGCTCAAAGTTAAGCGATAAGTTTGGAATCGTGATATATCCAGAACAGATGCCAGCGGGCATCTGTACCTCCTCAGCTACTGTGGGGCATTCCCTTAGTCTTGGAAGCGCTGATTCAGTCTGTATTATATCCAGCAAAGCATCAATCGCAGACGCAGCAGCAACGGCACTTGGAAACAAAATAACCAATCAGTTTACGCTTAAAACAGAAATTGAATCAATGAAAGAATACAAAGATATTAAAGGGGGCGTGGTAATCATTGGTAAAACAATGGCAAGCTGGGGAGAGATAGAATTGACAAAGATACAGTAGTGTTACAGAAACTTGCGTATTCATTGCCTTTCCTGTATGTTCACATAACGAAGCATTCAGTATCCAACAACCAACAATCTTAAAACACTTCTTATGAAAAATAGTGCAAATTTTCTTTTTGAAATAGGTATATTAAAAAAAACCCCACGGTCTGGTTTTCAATTTTTAGGCACAGGCAACGAGTCAGTTGCTGAGCATTCTTTTCGAGTTGCCGTGATAGCGTACCTCCTTGCAAAAAATGAGCCGAAGGCAGATATGCAGAAAGTTGTGCTCATGAGCCTTTTTCACGATTTTCATGAAGCCAGAACAGGCGATCACAATTATGTTAACAAAAGATATGTAACAGTGGATGAAGATAAGGCTGTGAATGATTTGGCCCGAAAACTTTCTTTCGGCCAAGAAATTATATCCTTAATCGATGAATTTAATTCCAGGGAAACTCTCGAGGCACAGTTATCGCATGATGCTGATCAACTTGATTTTATCCTCGAACTAAAAAGACAACAGGACTTAGGAAATATTTCTGCTGCCGAATGGCTAAAATATTCAGTCAAACGCCTTATTACTGATTATGCTAAAACCCTGGCTGATGAAATTTGTAGTACAGATAGCAGTGATTGGTGGTTTAAAAAGAAGGAGGAATTATGGGTCAATGGACCGAATGAACATATATAGTTATTTCGTGTTAAATCAAAAACGGATTATCCCTATCACGTTTTTTCTTTCAATAATAATCCATATAGGCATAATTATAGCCTTTCAGGGTATTTTTCCTTTTAGCCTCCTCAAACCTGAGCGCAGAACCTACAAGGTAGACTTGATACGCCCTCCTATCAAAGAGATTAAAAAAAGCAGTAAAGAGAGCGATCCTGCTATCAGCCAAATTCATAGTGAATTGCCTGTGGAAACCAAAGAGGCAACAATTTCCTTAAACACCACGGATCCAACCTATCATCCATACACAAAGATAATAAAAGAAAAAATATTTCATTACTGGATATATCCATTATCAGCCCAGCAGAATTTTATTCAGGGGAGTCTTCTCATAGTGTTCAGGTTAGGTAGAGATGGTAGCCTCATTGATTGCACCATAGAAAACTCCTCAGGACACACAATCCTTGATAACCATGCCACTAAAGCTATAAAGCTCGCAAATCCCTTTCCCCCGTTTCCTGAAAATATTACGGTTCAATTTCTTAATATACACGCCTCATTTGCGTATCAGTTAACAGTTGAAGAGTAAATTTTAATAACATTTTAGCTCTTTGAAATTACCTGGTGAATGAGCATGGGGATATTCTTTTAATACCTGCAAGCCAAGGAGCATGTGTATGTCTTTTTTTACTCATGCCCTATAATAAATTCATTGGCGTGATCCCGATAATCGGGATGTCCCAGGCTGAGCACTATCCGCATAAGCGGATAAGGCCGAGTTGCTCTACATCCCGATTATCGGGATCTTGTGAGGTCTCTTGTTTAAGGGCATAGATAAAAAAAGACATACACATGCTCCCTATGAAATCCGTGGGCTTGAGGTAATGATGAAAAAAAGATATCACCATACTCATGTGTATCAACAATGAAATCTCTGCGGCCTTAAGGAAAGGCCGGGGAAGTTTTCAAAGAGCTAAAATGTTACACATTTTACAGCCTAATCTCTTCTTACGCATCTGATCGAAAGGCTGTCATTGCCTCCTGAATAAGTTTGTTTTCCTGCCCAAAATATCTGGGTGAAAAATGAAAAAGAGTGAGCTCTTTGACCTTCGCCCTTCGAGCTATGAGACCAGCCTCTTTTGCTGTCAAATGATACTTCCTTTGTGCCATATCTTTGTCCTTATCTAAAAAGGCTGCTTCAATAAAGAGAATGCTTGAATCCTGGGCTAAATCAACAGCTTTTGCTATATTTTCAGGGCTTCCGATTATATCGGCAATGTAAGTAATTTTTTGTCCTGGTGAGATCATGGCAATTTTTTCTTTCAAATCACAAAGAGAAAAATCCTTTTCCCTCATTCTCTTGTCTTTATCCTTCCAAACCACCGTAAAGCTCGAATCTGAATCGCCTTCTTTATAGACTGCCTTTTTGAATTCTCTCAGCCAGGGACCAGCCTCCAGTCCAAGTTGTTTTAGTCCCTCTTTAATTATATTGATAGAAAAATTTTCTTTGAGTGTCAGCCCAATACAGTCTATTTTATGATCCAGAATGACAGCATTAACTGAAAAATGTTCCTCGTAAAGTAAATTCCCGGTAAATGGAAACTCCTGAGGGTCTCTAGTGGGCCTAAATCTATCTCTGCTATTGTATCTTTGCGTAATTATTTTTTCTCTTTTTATCTCTGTCACATGTATGGAAAGAGTGTTTTCGTAGTTCTCTATAAGATTCCAGGTGTATGAGCTGAGTTTAGCCTCCATTTTTTGAATAAAATCTGAGGGACCAAATAGATATATTTCCTTATCTCGTCCAAGGAGAAGTCGAAGAAGGGTATCAAAGCCTATAAAATGATCCATGTGGGTATGTGTAACAAAAACATGGCTAATCTTTAAAAGATTTCTGGCAGACAGTTTTGATAAATCTCCTAAGTCGAACAGTAAAGCCCTTCTTTCAAAAAGGAATGGGATGAAAAGACCGGGATCTGAAAAAGAGTCATTTATTAATTTTGGATGAAAAGATGGTTTCATAGTTATTTTCCTTGAAGAAAGGTTGCACATCTGTTAATTACTTTCAATCAAAAAAAATAAAACTTGGCAGGTTTTTAAACTATGGCAAAAAAGAAGACAACGAGAAAAGAGCTCCTTAAAAAAGACGATGAATTTATTAGCCTTTCTAACAGATTTTTTCAGTACGTTTCTACTCATGGGAAACAAATTCAATACCTGACTGCAAGCGTAGTGATTATTATCGCCATCGTTATTGGCATTAGCCTTTATTTCAATCATTTAAATAAAAAGTCTCTTGCTGCCTATAACCTGGCCTACACAAAGTTGGTGTCAGATTCTTCCTCTGACATAAGTGAAGATATTATTAATAAATCTATCGAGGAACTTGATAGTCTCATAAAAAAATATGGCTGGACAAAGATGTCTACACTGGCCATTCCCCAACTAGCCTATCTAAAATTTGGTCAGGGTAAATATGATGAGGCTATATCACTCTATCAAACGTATCTAAAAAAAGATACGTCTGCTTCTATTTACCATTTAATGACCCATTTTGGCCTCGCTGCTACATACGAAGCCAAAAGCGAGCATCAATCAGCCATACAACATCTTAAAAAGATAATTGATGCCGAAAATAATTTTCTTAGAGAAGAGGCCATGTTTTCTCTTGGCAGGCTCTATTCCCTGAGCGGCCAGCAAGAAATGTCAAAGGAAACCTTTAAAGACTTTGTACATCAGTTTAAGGAATCGCCTTTGGTTCCCCTGGCAAAGGCAAATTTGGCAAAATAATTTAAAAACAAGGAGAAAACAAATGAAAAAAACATATCTGGCTCTATCGTTGCTGTTAGTTGTACTTCTTCTACCAGCAGCATCATCGGCTTTTGAGATCGGAGCACGAGGCTACTACTGGTTCCCCTCGCTTGATGGGAATGTAAAAGTGGATGAAGCAGCCACCATAGGTGATAACATTAACTTTGAAAAAGATCTTGGAATTGAGGATGAGAATTATCCAGCCGTTGAGGTTTTCCTAGGAGGTGGCAGGCATCACCTATCTTTGACATATACAAACATTGACTATTCTGGCAAAAAGACTCTTACCGAGAAAATAACTTTTAATGGAAAGGATTATGATATTAATGCCCTGGTAGAGTCCTCAATTGAATACAAGATGATGGACCTTCTCTATCAATATGATTTTTTGAATCTGGAAAATGTGCTGGCCGGATTTTCTTTAGGCGCTGTTTTCCAGGTCAAATATTTAGATGGGGATGTAGGACTGAAAAGCACCACAGCAGGAAGTAATTTCGATGAAAAACAAGATTTTACCTTCCCTATTCCTATGATTGGACTTAATCTGCATATAGGGATGCTGGCCGATGTCCTTGAGGCCAAATTAAGGGGAACTGCTATCGGTTATGCAGGAAATGCAATATATGAGCTCATGGCTGATATATCATGGACTCCCCTCCCCTTCTTAGATATTCACGGCGGTTATAAAACCTTTGTTATTGATATAGATGAGGATGATGTAATCTTTGACTATGATATGTCTGGCCCTTATGTCGCGCTTACTGTGAGTTTTTAGTGCTGATTTTGGGGGCTTTTAAAGGCCCCCCTTTCAGTTCAACCCTTCCTTGAGTCTTATTTCATGAAAATATAGGTAAGCGTTTAAAGGTTTCCCGATAAAATCGAGATTCAAGACCTTCCCGATAGATGGGAGGCGTGTTTTCGGTGAACCGCGAACTATTGAACCCTTAAACCCCTGAACGGTTAAAAATATTCCAATTCCCTATCTGTCGTTTTTTGACGTATTAAGGTAAGTGCGCGTCACCTTAGTAAAAATTGCCTCAAAGCACTATGGCATTTTGGCTTTTCCCTTGACATCCCACCATCCTTTTCACATACTTTTTGTAGATAACAAATAACGGTGTTCTCATTATAAAGGAGACATGAAAAATACTCTCACTTTTATCATGGCCGGTGGAAGAGGTGAACGGCTTATTCCTCTTACACTGGACAGGTCGAAGCCAGCAGTTCCCTTCGGTGGTATCTACAGGCTTATAGATCTTACCCTGAGTAACTGCATAAATTCACAACTCTATAAGATAATTGTTCTCCCTCAATATAAATCACAATCACTCACTGATCATCTGGAAGATGGTTGGAACATATTTAATCATAAGCTTGGACATTTCTTAAAAATTGTTTCACCTCAACAAAGGATCAGTGGAGACTGGTACCAGGGAACTGCTGATTCTATTCGTCAAAACCTCTATCTCATTGAGCTAACAAACCCAAACCATGTCCTGGTCCTATCAGGTGATCATATTTACAAGATGGACTATAGTCGCTTTCTTCGCTACCACGTAGAGAAAAATGCGGATCTGAGCATTTCTCTCATTGAATTAGGGAAAGAGATGGCTCCTCAGATGGGTGTTGCTGAAGTAGATGATGACTACCGCATCCATGACTTTCAAGAGAAACCCAAGAAAAATCCCAAGACCACTCCTCACAATCCCAAACGAGTGCTTGCATCCATGGGTATTTACCTATTTAAAGCAGACGTCCTTTTAAACGCCCTCAAATCGAACAATAAGGATGATTTTGGTAAAGATATAATTCCCTATTTAATCCCTAAATCGAGGGTATATGCCTATCCCTTTCAGCAGCAGAATATCATCGAAGATTATGCCTACCACACACTGGAAAACGGTGAGCCAAAGCTTATATTAGAGCCTAAAACCCATGATTCTTCTTACTGGAGGGATGTTGGCGCCTTGGATGAATATTGGAATGCCAATATGGATCTAACTGGATTGTATCCTTCTTTTAACCTCTATGGTAAAAACTGGCCTATCCACACCTACCAGGTACCAGCGCCACCTGCAAAATTCGTCTTTAGCAATGAAAGGCCTGAAGGTTTTCGAGTAGGTAAGGCCCTGGACTCTATTGTTTCCCCAGGTTCTGTAATAAGTGGAATCGTAAGGAATTCAGTTATTTCTTATTATGTGTTTATTCAAAGCTGGGCAACCGTTGAGGAATCAGTAATAATGGATGATGTGGTAGTGGAACGTAATTGTAAGATAAAGAAGGCTATCATTGATAAACATAATGTGATTCCATCAAACACGAACATCGGGTATAATCCGAAAAAAGACAGAAACCGCTTTACAGTAACACCCAGGGGAATTGTAGTGGTGCCAAAAGGTTATTTTAAATGATCACTTGAAAGTGCTGCTGCCCAGGCATATACATCTCGTAGAGCACGGTTATTAGCTTTTGCTACTCTCCTGCATTCTTCATATTCCGGCAAAAGCGTGGTTTTTCCGCTCTGATTAATGACTTTTTTGACTCGCATCTTACCCCATGGAGATTCAACCATCAACTCTTCCCGTTTTAAAACAGACCTCTGGCTATAACTAAATCGAATCCCTAATGTAGTTGACTCCTTGAAGATAATGTTACTAAGACTATCCTTGTCTTCAGGCCGACCTATCACCTGAAGCTGGACTCCGGGCCTATTTTTTTTCATCTGTATATGGGAAAAGGTTACATCTTTTGCACCTGCATCAAAAAGTGTGTCCATCAAATAACCCAACAATTCAGGGCTCATATCATCTAAATTCGACTCTAATACTACCACCGTCTCAGATCTTTGTTTGTCGACCTCGTTTCCAATCAGAATACGTAAAAGGTTAGGCTTTTCAGCCAATGTTCTGCTCCCCACCCCGTAACCCACTCTCTCTGTAATCATCGAAGGCATAGGACCAAAGGAAGAGCAAAGTGAGGTAACTAACGCAGCGCCCGTAGGGGTAATCATTTCAACTTCCTGACCGCTGTCATAGATGGGAACACCCTCTAAAAGGGCTATTGTGGCTGGCGAAGGGAGTGGTATCTTTCCATGAGCACTTGTTATA
>JGI10211J14876_10001019_pt1 | contig 12231 bp, 12 predicted proteins | sample Etolagsediment_FD_14876 | JGI IMG/M metagenome (IMG submission 14876)
GGTAAAAGTAGCTGCTGTGAACAGAAATGCAAACCAATCATTATCCGTGAAGCAGACCAAAGCCCTTCATTTAATCTTCCTCGGAATGATTACTAATCTAACAAAAGTCAAACGGAGACCTGACCCCTTTCCCCTTTCCTTCTTGAACCCACCTCACAACAGAAAGGGTGGGAGTGGTAACCCTCCACCTAAGGGAAGGCGCGCCCCAGCTCTATCCCGACCCCTTTCACATGTCTAAATCTGCAACAAATCTAATGGCGCCACCCTTCAAATGTTCCGACCTGACCTTTTTCTTGCAAATCAGCAGTCTCTGTGCGTTCATGCAAGCCTAACACAGAGAGAGTTTTCGTGACTCTGGCGACTAGAAGATCAATTTGCTTCATAGCTCTGGAGGATCAGAGGCTTGGCGCGCTCAAGGTCATTTTCAGATCGGATACTGATTTCTAAATCACCTGTTCCAAAATGTCCGATTTCCCTTACATCTCTAATAAAATCTTTTTGTAACTCGATTTCATCCGGATGGACTTTTACAAAAATTAGAAGTTTTTCTGCCTGAGGGTGTACTTCAACGCATGCGAAATTTTTTAGCCTTTTGAATGCGAAATAAAACTTCAGAGTTTTCATTTGCACATCATCACCCAGAGCCAAAAGAAAAGCCTTTAGGGCTTCAAAAAGATCCATTAGCTTGGTGTCAGATTTTTCCAGAAGTTCAGACACAGTGGCATACTTTATCTGGCTTTTAACACTTTTCTTAGAGTTATCAGAGGACACTTCACTGGCTCCTGATGTGGCATTGACGAGTTCAAGGAGTAGTAAAGCTTCCCCAAATCGCCGATAACGAATCAGTTCAATATTTCGGCTGATTTGTTGTACCGCATGCTCGTCGTATTTGGTAAAATCTCCAGCGATGCAAAGTAGTCGTGGAGTGCTCCATTCAATCGTTCCGGCAGTTTTCTCGCCAAATCGTTTAAGAACCAAAAGTTCAAAATCACCCCGGTGGTCCATTAACCAATCCAGATAAAAGAGACCTTGATTGATGACATTTTCATTGAGGGCTCTCTTATATTCAATGATCACTGGGCAACCATTTTCGTCAACCCCAAGGGTGTCAATACGCCCACCATGAGCTTTGCCGGTTGAATATTCACTGGCGAGAAAACGGACGCCAAGAAGAGGTTCTAGTTGTCTCTCAATAAGGGCTTGCAGAGATTTTTCTACTGCAACAGAATGACCTTCGAGTTCTTGGACACCCGCGTCATTCATTTGAAAAAGTTTAATGTCGCCCATAGTTTTTCCTCATACTAATTGGTTTTAATTTTGAGTTGTGAATGTTGCCCCTAGCTGACCTTGCTAAGCATCCTTTCCTTTGAAAAGACCTAAGTTAGTTTGTAACTTTATCCCCTAAAAACATTGTCATTATGATAGGTGAGGAATTCGGTGCTGGGCTGGAATTGCTTGCTCGGGGGAACATGCAATCTTTTGCCATTGAATGTATAATAATACTCGCCGTTATCGAATTCCTCATGAATGCCGGTGGCTCACTTCAAAATGAAAATATGTGTGATCCCTTTCCCCTTTTTTTACTTTTTTGATCTATCATGATCTGACTGTAATTCTTGTGATGGGTCAATTTCATCTCCAGGGGCAAGTTTGGCGTTTGCTTGTTTGAGTCGATCTAAAATTTCGGACAGGTCTTCGTTCAAGTACTCGGAAATGGATGTAATTTCCTCCTTTGAATAACCCATCTTGAGGAGAGTCGTAATAGTCTCCCGCTGATCACTTTTTAATGCAAGAGAATGCTTTAGTCTATAACGACGCTCTGCAAGGAAAGATCCTAAAAGCACAACTAAAACCATCAGGGTTCCAGGATCCCCAACAAGCTCTATGTATCCGGGAGATGATATGTGACTTCTAGCAAGTTCAATGCGCTGTGGTAAAAACAATCTTCTAAAGGATCGAGGCATTGTTTCTAGCTCTTCTGAGCTTATTTCGCGCCCTATAGACAAGTAATCTAGCCGGACGCGCCATCTCCGCTTACTCGGAAAAAGGTGATCCCGTTTGGTTGGCCACATCGCTCTTTGATATCTATGATTTATGGACCGGCTCACACCTTGAAGAGTGGCTTCTTCTCGCTGCCTCTTGATTAATAACTTACCTGTCTCTTCATCTAAACGGAGGATTAACAACTTTCGGTAGGCTGCCTCAAACGAAGCTAATAGCGGGGCCAGATCTTCAAGTAATACTCCAGACGGTGATTCAATAATTATATAAAGGGCACTTGGGTCAATTTCTTTTAGTTGGCACTTTAAAAGCAATAATGCTGAATAAGTATCCATACGATTTCCCTAAAAAGTTATTCTTTATTATATTTATTCAAATCCGATTCATCGATTAATGATTATATAGCCACTATTTAATATAACTGTTGCATATTTGGCTACCATGCAGAGTTTAGTGTCAGGGTTTGCCTCGTGAAACAATCGTGTTTTATTAGTATTAAATGTAAAGCCAGGCACTTGTATTGCAAAGATTCCTGCTCGCTTTATGACTCACAAGTAGCCTCTATGTATTCTGTCCAACTTTCAGGTAAAGGTTCGCAAGTCCAAGGAAGGAGTTTGTATATATCCAATGGTTTTTTTAGCATGCATTCTATTATCTGCCAAAAATAGGCATCAATAGCTGGAGGGTAGATTCCGCTTTTTACTTTTTGCTCCCAATACTTCCTTTGCGCTTTTCCTAGATAGGTCCAACAGCAATCTGTGGCAATATGGTGTAATCGATAGACAATTCGCCATTTATCTAAATCTAGACAAGGATCTTCATAGTCACCTGTTCTTAAGGGATCGTGGTCTTTAAGTCTGTGCCTTAAGCCTGGGGCCTTTTGGGAGTATTCATCCATTTGTTTATCAACGGGAATGACTGGGTAGCCTGAACTGCCAAAGTCCATTTCCCATAATCTTTCATGTATTCTACGATTTGGCACTATCTATCCTGTTGTAAAGGGCTGCCAGAAATTCACCTCATCAATCTCTGGCTGCTGGAGGAGGAATGCAAACCAATCATTATCCGTGACGCCGATAAAGCCCTTCATTCTATAATCCCCCAGAATGATTTGCTGTCTAAAATTGTCAATAAAAGCTTGATTTCTTTATTTAAAGCTTTCATGATCCGATTTCGAAAATGCTCATCGCCAATAATGTTCTTTTTCAAAAGGATTCTCCGGGTACCAATCTTCGAAAGATTCAGTTTCATCATTAAAGTGAACAAACGCATAATTCTTATAGATAGTTGGAGCATAGAGCAGTGAATGTGTTACTTTAGCTAGCCTCTTTATTTCCACTGGGATCTCTTTGGTTGATACCAAGAACGCAAATTTTGCCTCGAAAAGATCAGCGTACTTTCTTGCTTGGTAAATATGTTCTAACCTTAACTGTTCTTTTTTAATTTCGATTATTACGAAATCTGCTAATGTATCCTTTTCTATGTATCCTGTAATATCTGGCCTGACATTCCTCAAGAATGAAAAAATGATTTGCCGACTTTCAGGGATTTTACTTTTTATTCTATTGCTAAATCCTTTGTTGGCTGTTATCTCAAGATATACTTCACGCCCTTTTGACTGAAATAGTTCAAGAAGCTTTTGCTTTATCACTGGATAGTAACTCTGCTCTTTATTATTCATTTTGGAAACTTTTAATTTAATAGATATGACCCTCTTTCCCCCTCATGTGGCTATCATAAATTTACCTCATCAATCTCTGACTGCTGAGGGAGAAATGCAAACCACTCATTATCAGTGATGCCAATGGAATCATGCGGGCTTGCACGTGACACGACATCCCGATCGTAATCCTGACCACAAAAGGTAGGGACTAAAGCCGTGGCTTTATGCGGTCGGGGCAAAGGCCTTCATTTACTGCCTCAAGGAACGTTAGGCAATTTCTGCACGAACCCATTTAACCTATGGATTAATGATAAGTAAGTCTTCTAATACTTCTAATATCGGAATCACACGCAGGAAATAGCCATTTGCATCATCAATAGAAAGGTTCAGATTTGATAAACCCAAATGCGCTGAATTGGTCTTGTTTTTAATTATACTATTTAGTGCTTCCACGGCAGAGCTATCATGCTTGATTCTATCCTGAAATTCTGACTTGTATTTAGCACTGAATTGACCTAATACTTCACAAATCTTAGAGTAATTCGGGTTTCTAAATGACTGCGAGATATGGTTTGAAACGTAGTTAACAATTTCTGGGTCTCCCGACTTTCTAGCTCTTTCCGTTACCATGTATTCGATGCAATCCTCTAACATGCCAAGCATTATCACATTAGCATATGTGGCCAGGTGTGCCCCAAGCTTGAAGTCACTTTTCTGCTTTCTCTTAAGCTTCGGGTCGCCTTCAGCCCAAATCTTTGCCTGTTTCAGCAAAGAATCAATCTCGTTACACTTGTCTGATATGTATTTGTCTTTTATATTCAACCAAATAGCACCTTTTGCGCCAATTCATGCCTTTCTATTACTGTATCAGTGTCCGTGGTATGAGCAGCAATAGTATCATTGTAACTTGGATTATCAAGTAACCTCTTGTATCTACTTGAGATGTCTGCCGGTTCTTTGGAGTTCTTTGCGAATGCAACCATGACTGAATCATATACTGCCACATTTATTCCGCGCTTAATATGAAAGGGTTTCGGCCCCAGACTTTTTAGTACTCTATCGCATGTATTTTTGAACAACTTTTTATATTTTTCTAGATTCCTTTCTCTCTGATGCCTGGCCATAAATACATTCAAAAACCTCTTCATCGGTTTAGAATATCCGCCTTCACTAAGCGCAAAGAATCGTATAATTATTTCTTGGTCTCTCATTCTAGCATCAGGGTTAATTGTTCCAAAAATATGTCTCCATATTTCATATTCGTTAAGATCAAAAAGCATGTCGTTAAAAGGCCCGTGATAACTGCTGTTTCTAACTTCCTGAGGCGTCAGACTAGTTCCGCCTGTATTCAGTCTCTCAAAAATATGGTATATACTAGTCATATCTTCAGGGTCTAACTGTTCCACTATCACAACTCTTAATATCGAGTCTCTAAACCTTATCTTGTCTGTTTCGTTTAGGTTTTCGTATTTTTTGCCATTCCATTGCGGGTCAACTCCTCTCAGATAAAATGGGCTTCCATCAGGTAATACTCCATCAAAAAACCCCCAAATTGTCCTTAATCTTTGTTGGCCATCTATCACTATCTGTTTCCCTGATATTTCTTTGTAGACAAAAATGCTGGGAACCGGCAGTCCGAGCAGAAAAGACTCAACTAATCTGCTGGCTTGTACTGGCGACCATACCCATCCTCTTTGAAATCGCGGAATTATTATCTCTTCCCTCTCTTTTTTGGTTTTTAATCCTTCCAATGTAGGGTCAGATGGATAGGAGCCTATTCTATATATAGGCACGCCAGTTTCTACATCCTCATCTTCGGAAGCTATCTCTTCAACAACTAACTCACTTTCTGGAATGATAACCTTCAATGCTTCATTTGCATAATCAACAACTGCTTTCACAACATCGTTTTCATCCGCCCCGTCCTTTTCTAGTACGGCTTTTTTTTCTCTTATTTGCATCTCCAGAACCCGGGCACGTCTGTCCAGGTCTTCCCTCTCAAAAGAGCGAATATTTTCACCCATATATTCTCTCACTAATTCTTGTGCTGCCCTAATAAACTCACCATCAATAATTAATTGATTAATGTCGATTTCTTGCATTTCTACCTCCATCTTATCAAATCTACTTTTGCGGCCCATCGGGCCTTATCAGTCCGCTTCTATTCTGTCCCGTAGTCGCTATCTTAAACTGTAGTCGCGGATAAATCAATTGCCTTGGGGATCGGGCCAAGGCAAGTAGTTGATTCTCATGCTTTGAAGTTCCAAGAATAGGTCTTTTTTGCCCCTATATCCTCTTTTTCAGCTCCGAAAAGAGCGTTATAGGGAGTAGGTCCCTCCCGGACCTGATAGCGAACTATCATTTCCTCAAGTTGATCCTCGGTTTTAGTCTGACCTACACTTTTCACTGAATGGACAGTGGGTTCGCCGCTTTCCTCAATAGCAATTTCCCAAAGCTTGAGATCTTTCATTATACACCTCGGTTAAATCTAACTTGCTTAAATTAAATAAAGATTTTATCTATTCTCCTATCTAGGGTGTAATTTTTAATCCTCAATGAAATAGTCAGTGTCGATTTTTTTGACTTCGTAAGAAGCGACTGGGGACACGCCAACATTATGTTCGATCATAAGTTCTGCCAAGCGCTGGCCATCAATAAGTATTATTTTGCTGTCAATGTTTTTAACATAGCTCAGAGCTTCTTTGCTGAAATCAGAAGTTGTGATGAATATTCCCTTACGTGCCCTTTGGCCTTGGAGAGCGCCGGCGAATTTTTGAATCTCAGGCCTTCCAACAGTATTCTCCCAACGCTTGGCTTGCATATAGATAATGTCAAGTCCCAATTTATCTTCCTTAATTATCCCATCAATACCTTCATCTCCCGTGCGTCCAATGGCTTGGCCTGCTTCTTTTCGTGAACCACCATACCCCATTTTAATCAACACATCGACTACCAGTCGCTCAAAAAAATCAGGAGCACATCGCTTAATGTTTTGTAAAAGGTCTGATGCAAGAGTTTCTTGCAGCTCTTGATATGCAGTTTCGAGGGCTTCTTCTGGGTTAGTTTCTACTCCCGTACCTTTTGGTTTTACTTCCTTTTTCTCCCTCTCCTTACCACGTTGTCGAAATTCAATGAATTCAGGAAACCTTTCAAGATATTTCACATCGATTTTTTTTGGCTTTTCGGAAAGTACCTGATTGCCTCTTTCTGTTATTACAAAAAGGCCACGTTTCGGGGATTCTATGAGTTTTGCTTGCTTCATATATGTTTTTGCCCAAGCGACTCGATTATCAAAAAGACCTTGTTTGCCACTTGGCAGCAATTCTTTCCGTTCTTCTTCAGTGAGTTCGAATTCATTGGCTAGGTATTCAACAGCTTCATGTTTGGAATGCACTTTGCCATCCCTTACAAACATCAGGAGGAGCAACATTATCGTTTGATAGTCTGGAATTGCCATGACATGGCTCCTTTCAATTTAATTATGCCTTATCTATATTGCCAAAAGTTAACCTCATCAATCTCTGACTGCTGAGCGAGAAAATCAAATCATTCTTTATCCGTGATGTCGACAAACGCCTTCAACTTTGCTCCCAATTTCAAATGCTATATTTCACCATTTTCTAAAAAGCTATAATAGCCTTTGTGGTTAAAGATGATGTGGTCAAGGAGTCTAATTCCAAGCGTTTCCCCGGCGGCTTTTAATTGTTTAGTGATTGCAGTATCATCTTTACTTGGGTTTAAGTCCCCTGAAGGGTGGTTATGTGCCACGATGACTGCTGAGGCCCGGTCTGTGATTGGATCTGCAAAGACCTCTCTCGGATGAACATGGGTTTTATTTACAAGGCCAACAGAGACAACTCTACTGGTTATTACTTCATTTGCTCCATTGAGTGAAATGCAGATGAAATGCTCTTGTTTCCGGTCAGCATAGTGTTGAATTAAGGGAATGACATCTGAAGGAAGAGATATTTTAAAGCCTTCTGGCCGAATACGGCGACGGGCAAACTCAATAGCAGCAGCAATAAGTGTTGCCTTTGCTGGGCCAACACCATCAATCTTCTGCAAATCCTCAATGCTTGGATTTATATTTGATGCATCCATTAACTTTAAGATCTTATTGGCAACAGTCATGACATCATGGCCTTCAATACCCCGGCCCAGTAGAATGGCCATCAACTCAAGGTCTGATAACGCTTCAGCGCCTTTCTGTTGAAGCTTTTCCCTTGGTCGATCCAACTTGGGAATGTCAGAAATTTTTTTCATGCCAAGGCCTTAAAATACGAGTGGTACAGTATTTTTATGGTGCGAATTTTCTAAATTGAATTCTCTGAAGTACCCCTTCTTTAATGCCTTGTAAGCCTGATCATCGAATAGCATTTTAGAAGACTTCAATCTGCCCCCTTAGACTGAAGGGGCTTATCTGAGGGTCATAGTCATTCAATCTCAATATGCGAGCATTTTCGTCAAGGAGATTCCAATTAGTACTATTTGCGCGAGAGTGAGTACGGCAGTCTAAGCCGCCAGGAACTGAAATGCCACATTGGTCAGTTAGAATAAAACGATCATGTAGCCTCTCTGAACCAGGGAGCGACTCCCAAAGGAAAACTTTGAAACGATGCCCATCCTGCCTTTTCAACTGATTTAGTTTTTTTCCCCAATTTTCAAGATATTCGTTTAAGGATTTGCCATCAGGTTTCTGTTTCCCAAATTCCGCGTGGATATGCACACGTCCTAATAGACGAGCATGGCCGCGTTGCCCCATGACCTCGGAACATACCCGAACAGTGTCGAAGTACCGAGATTCCTGCGTATTGAGCCAAGGGTCAACGAGACTTAGGGATTTGGCATGCCGAAGAATAGACGCAAGAGCCGAACGATAATCGGCTTCGCATTTGGTTAAAGTTAAAGTCCTTTGTCGACTAAGCCATCTGGCCGAGTCCAATATCCCAGAGAATTCAATGAGTGCAGGGTCGGTATGGCTGCATTTATCAAGGAGTATTTGGCTCAGAATGATTCCATGAAAAGGAATACGCTGATGTGATTCCCAGGCCAGGTCTAACCACTCCATATCATTTTGTGGATCACCTGTCGTGTTTTTAGGATGTCTGACTAAACGATGTCGATTGCTCAATATATTAAGACATGTCACTACTTTGTCCCTGAGACTCGGGCGCAAACTCTTTACTCGATAATCTGATACGTGCCTAACCAACCGATCCTTATGTAAATTCGCCAGAAGACCATTTTCAGCAACTCCTCGAAGAAGTTGAACTAATATTACGCCTAAAGATTCATTAGAGCCAATGATAGAGTTATCAAACAAATCAGGAGTCATGGAAAATTCATAAAGCACTGTAGCCGCCTCTCATGAGAAACGCTCTCGGAAACCTTCTTCAAAAAATCCTTCTGGCCATGGATCCAGGAGTTCTCCTTCTGAATCAAGTTCAAGTACCTTTACTACTGCTCCAGAAACCGTCGGCTGTGTATATATGATTGAAACATCATTAGGGCGCACTGAGGGCAAACCTTCAGGAAGGCCCTCATTAGCAGTTTCGCGCATCCTCCGCATTATTCTTAAGATAATATGCTCACTATGAGTTTCAATGATGAAGGTATTTTTATTTTCGCCAAGGGCTGATTCAATGAAGACATCCCCAAGTTCGGCTTGAAGTGCAGGATGCAGGTGTATTTCAGGCTGTTCTATTGCAATAATACTATCTTTATTGGCATAAGCACTGGCGAGTACAGGCAAGACCTGGGAAATGCCTATACCTACATCTCGATGACTAACAGTTGTTTCGGTTCTCTTGTCCCTTAAAACTAATTCCTTAATTTCTGTTAGGTTTTGTTCTATAGTTTTTAAATTTTTTGGTATATCGTAAATTGTTTCAAATAAGTAATTAATATCGTGTACAAAATCATCTGATTGTATATCCTCTATATATGCATTTTCAATTTCGCTAACTCTCTTGGAATGACTTTCCTTTAAATCGTCTATAGTTAGTAAGTGGTGAGCTATCAGTTCATAATTCGTACTCAATTTTTCAGGATTACCAAGCCATTCATTGATTTTGTCCTTAAGATCAGGTTGTTTGCCTATTTCATCCCAAGCGTACCCACCACCCGCAAGCCAATTCGGATCATGATACTGTGCAAAGGCAAGATGTCGAGGTGGATAAGACCGGAGTGGCCCCAAATACCGAAAACGATTCAACTGTTTTTCTGTTATTTCTGTAAGCCCTCTGATGATTTCATCGACGATCCTGGGGAAGAAAATATTTAAAGCTGAGAGTAAGTCTTCTTTTCTGCGACTTTTGCTTATAGCTAATAGGGCATTAGCCTCTTTAGAAATACTTTGATCATCTTTTCTGATTGCATGCGGCAGAAATTTGGGGGTGTCAACAGTGATTTTTGATACCAATTCTGAAATCGCATTGTTCAGCACATCAAAATCTTCCTCAGTTATTTTATCTGTGGTTGTTGATGATTCAAAGATGGCTTCCATTAAAGACTTCAACACTGGATGTTCGTTATTGACCGTATCCAGGCGCATGAAGCCACTTTTTCTGATGCTCATTTTTAGGAGTGGCAATCCATCAGCATCAACTCGATAGGTATTTATCCGAGGTTTCTTGGTAATAATATCTTTCAATTTTAAAGATTGATATCTAGATTTTTTTACCCTTTCTAATTCTGATAATTGAACAAAAATATCTGGTACTTCTTCCCCTTTCTTTTTAGCTTGTTCAACTAAATTAAATATCTCATCTATATTGATCTCAAACAAATCACTATCACCTGGAATCTCTATGTCAAAAACTAAACCTATAGTAACGCCTATTAGAATTTTCTTTGCTGGCTTAAATATCTCACCTAAACGTCCTTCAAATTTATTCGTATTGAGTTCTATTGCCCAATCAACCTGTCGATCAGCATCTCGATTGAAGATATATTGTTTAAACCCACCAAGGTCGACAGAATCACCCCCTATTTCAGTACGATGAACGTCAAGATCTCCTTTTTTCATACCATGGTGAGCCAAAATGAGACTATGAATCAAACTTGACTTTCCTGAGCTGTTGGGGCCGAAAATGAGAGTTAAAGGCCGGATAGGGACATACTGGGTATCCGAAAATGCCTTAAAATTACCGATTCTAAGACCTGAGATCATAATAAACCTCGCAGTTAATTCATGCTAATGAGAAGATTCCATGTATCTGGTTTTCTGCTCCATCTCTGCTAGCAATTCTTTCATATGAGCTTCGCGCCATTTGACAGTAAGGTCACCGGAAAAAGCACGGTGCAGAAGAACATCAAAAACTCTGTTTAGTTGATTCCAGACGAGCTCAAGTCGCTTTCTTAGACGCCGAATAGTCTTAAGTTGTTCTGCAAACTCTTGCTGTCTTTCTAAAGATATAACCGGAACGGGTGTTTCTGATAGTTGCAAGGCATTTAAATGGGGCTGACCCGCTCTCGCCTTCAAATTCCGAAAGTACCCATTCTGTATGAATGGAGAAAGTAAGTATGTTTCCAGAAACTCACCAGTGAAATTCGGTCCTGGCGTAATTATTAAATCATAGCCTGCAACCGAACCCTCCCAGTCTTCTGTAACTTGAGCAACATCACCAGTGTATGCGCCACTTCTAACCACTAAGACTTCGTCCAATATTAAAAAAGCATTTCTACTTTTTGGTACATCTCTCGGGTCAACGAATAACATGTTCTCGTGGTTGATGGTGCCACGTGATATATTAGTTGCCCTTATGAGCGGGACGCCATTTTCGCTTGATTTGGGAGGCTGACCTAAACCATAACGTACAGAGGCTCCGTTCTTTGTAAGGGGTTTTATTTTATTAGTTTTCAAATTTACTGCCGGATCGCCAAACATTTTATAGAACAATGCCGGGATGATGCGGGCAGCCTTCGCGTTAGCCTCGGCGCGCTTATTGCGGAGCGAATCGGCCTGGTCGAGAATTTCCACAATTCTCCGTTGCTCGGAAAGTGGGGGCACTGGCATCTTGACCTTTGCAAAATTCGACTTGTTCAAAATAGGTACAATGGCCTTCCTTGATGCGGCCTGCAAAACTTGGGGGATTGACCGGCAGTAGTAGTATCCGAATCGAGGCTCAACATTTGGTCCAAAGATAAGTGAATTTATCTGCTGATTAGTTGCTAGCGTTGTTCCTGCAATGCCAACTCGGCCGATTGACCCGATGCAACAGACCATGACAGTGCCCTCTGGTAAGAGGCGTGCTAACTTCTGCCCTTTCGGCGACAAAGTTTCCTCGGTGTGTGTTATCGGTTCCCATTTGTCTAAATCGGGTGGTTTGACCCAGGGTACACCAGGACCATAATTATCTGGATCCTTCTTTGGGGGAGTATTCCCTGTCACAATCTCAGCAACATGGGAGAAAGATAACTTGGGCCAGTTCATTCTTCCACCTCTACTTCGCTAAGTAGCTTCTCAAGGCCCGCTGCAATCTCTCGTTCAATTTCTAGCGTCACACGGATAAGCTCGCCTGGGTTTTCGTCTGGAACCTTTTCGGCGATTTGCGGTTTGTACCGGC
>JGI10211J14876_10001021_pt1 | contig 12227 bp, 9 predicted proteins | sample Etolagsediment_FD_14876 | JGI IMG/M metagenome (IMG submission 14876)
GAGCATGGCGGAAGAACTTTCATGGTCGTTGGAGCGGACTCTGTGGGCCGGGACCGAGCCGTGCCAATATACGAGAGTCAGGACGAGGGTTTCGCTCGGTGGCAGTACCGGGGACTGTTGTATAAGGCCCCCAAGAGCGAGTTGAAGAATGTAGAAGTGCCAATGTTCTTTGAGCTCGACGGCAGATGGGTGCTGATGGTGCATCCGAGCGGACCGGTGAGGTACTGGATGGGGGGCTTTGATGTGGACACACTGACCTTCCGGCCGGAAACAGCGGGGATTCTGACTCATAATTACGGACAGAATAAATGCGAAGGTGTGTCCAGCGACCGTGGGTTCTCGTCGGCCCACGTTTTCTTTGACGAAAAAGAGCGGTGCATCATGTACGGCTGGATAAGCGGATTTAAGGATGGTCGCGGGTGGAATGGCTGCCTGGCCCTGCCCCGGGTCCTGTCGCTGGATTCGGATGGGCTCCTGCGGCAAAGGCCGGCCAAGGAACTGCGGAAGCTTCGGCATAAGCACATCGCGGCCGAGACTGTGGACTTGGACAATAGCAGCTTAGTTCTTGAAGAAGCACGGGGAGATACGCTTGAGATTATCGTTAAGTTCGAGTTTAGCGACGCCAATGTCGTCGGCCTTAAGGTGCGACGCAGCGAAGATGGGAAGCGTGCCGTCGTGATAAGCTGCGATGGAGAGACTCTTGACGTGGCCGGCGTGAAAGTTGCTCTGGAGCCGGCAAGTAACGAAAAGACCCTGACGCTTCAAGTTTTCCTGGATAAGTCGGTGATGGAAGTATTTGTAAACGATGGCTGGCGTGCGGTGGCAAAGGTAATCTATCCCGCCGAAAAGGACCTTGGTATTGAGTTGTTCGCTGAGGGCGGGGCCGCCAGGGTCAGGTCACTTGACGTCTGGCAGATGAAATCGATATGGTGAGCGGCGAGTAGTTGATTGGCGAATGCCGGCTTGACAGTTCAATGGTACTATCATACTATCCTAACTTATTGGCAGTGAATTTGACGTGTTTTCTTCAACGAAAAAGGCGCTTGCATTTTGAGACCTAAACGTATCGCTATCTTGGGTTCGACGGGGTCGATTGGCAAAAATGCCCTGCGGGTAATCGACGCGCTTGGGCCGGAGTATGAAATTGTTGCGCTGACTGCTCACAGCAACATTGAGCTTTTGGCTGAGCAGGCGAGGCGCTATAAGCCGAGATTTGTCGCTATCACGAATGCCGATTATGCGGGGCCGCTTCGCGAATTAGCAGGCGATTTGGATGTTGAGCTTCTGGCTGGGCCGGATAGTCTGGTAGAGATTGCCCAACTTGAAGAGGTCGATATTGTTCTTACAGCAGTTGTTGGTGCGGCGGGTCTGCCTGCGGTGCTTGCGGCTGCGCGAAAGGGCAAGACACTTGCCATCGCGAACAAAGAACCGCTGGTTGTTGCCGGCGAGCTGCTTACGAGGACCGTTAAGGAAAACGGCGGCATTATTTTGCCGGTTGACAGTGAACATTCGGCTATTTTCCAGGCGATGCAGGCCGGTTTAGCTGAAGAGGTCAGCAAAATCATACTGACCACTTCAGGTGGGCCGTTTAGAAAAGCCACCGCCGCCGATATCCAAAACGTAACGCTTGAAGAGGCGCTTGCGCACCCGGTTTGGGATATGGGGCCGAAAATCACCATTGACTCGGCTACGATGACGAATAAGGCACTCGAGGTAATCGAGGCACATTGGCTTTTCGATATGCCGGTCGAAAAAATAGAGGTCCTGGTTCATCCTGAGTCAATAGTGCATTCGCTTGTCGAATTTGTGGATGGGTCGGTAATAGCCCAGCTTGGCACGCCTGATATGTGTTTTCCGATTCAGTATGCTTTGACGTATCCTCGGCGTGTCACAGGGATTGGTAAGCGGCTGCGGCTGGAGGAAATAGGCAAACTTACATTTGAGAAACCCAATTTGGAGACGTTTCGTGTGTTGTCATTGGGTTTTGAGGTTGCACAAATGGGCGGAACGGCAGCGGCTGTCTTTAACGCTGCAAATGAGGCAGCGGTGCAAGAGTTCTTGGCAGGTAGAATCAAATTTGTTAATATAATCGAGTCTATCGAACATTGTCTGAATAAACATAGCGCTAAAACAAGCGTATCGCTTGAGGAGCTGCTTGAGGCCGACGCCTGGGCGAGAAAAGAAGTTGAAAAAAGAGCAAAAGAGCACAAGAGTATAAGAGCATAAGTGAACTTGTAACTTGTATATTTGCAGTCATAATGCACTAAGTTTGGAGATTATCAATGTCTGAACGAAATGGTTTATTAAGAAGAAATTTTCGAGTATTTTTGCTGCTCGCTGTTTTTGCGGCAGTCATTTATCTGATTGTGCGGAACATCGGCGCTTTCGGTAACGTCCTGCTGGTAGTGATTGGTTTTGGGGTGATGATACTGGTTCACGAGCTGGGGCATTTCACCGTTGCCAAGCTTTCGGGTATAACGATTAAGGCTTTTTCAATCGGCTTTCCTCCTACTTTGGTTGGTGTTCTGAGAACAGAGAACGGGTATCGTGTTCGCATCTTGCCCGGTTTTTTTCGCACCAAAGACGAAAAGTCAGACGGGAGCCTGGTAACATTTATTATCGGCAGGAAAGCTCAGCCGGGCGAAACAGAGTATCGTATCGGCCTCATTCCATTCGGGGGCTATAACAAGATACTGGGTCAGGAAGACACCAAGGCGGTTGAGACCGGCGACGACCCTCGGTCGTTTGCCAACAAGTCGGTCGGTGTTCGAATGGCCGTTATAGCAGCAGGAGTTATCTTTAACGCTATCAGCGCTATCCTGATTTTTACGATAGTGTTCCTTGTCGGAATAAGACTGACACCTCCGGTAGTCGGCGGAGTAACTCCGAATAATCCTGCGGCTCGGGCAGGTTTGAAACATGGTGATGAAATAGTTGAGATTGCGGGTAAAAGAGATAATCTTGACTTCAGGAATATCTTAATGGCGGCGGCCCTTGCGGGTAAGAACGAAGCGGTCAAGCTAAAGGTCCGGCGGACAGACAGCTTAGAAGAAAAGGAGTTTGCAATTGTGCCGGAGCGGTCCCGGGACAGGGCGATGAGAGGTTTCGGTATTTTGCCGCCGCAAAGCTTGACCATCGCAAGACTTTCCGAAGCTGATGCCAGGGATTTGCAGGCAAAAACAGGGCTACTTGGCGGTGATAGAGTTATATCTGTTAATGGCAAGGATGTGGATGCCTATTGGGAGCTGAAAGAGATAGTTCAAAAGGCCTTTGTCCCGTCAGTGACCATTTTGGCGAAGCGAACCGACCCTGTTTCAAAGAAAATTGAGACGATTGAATCGCAAGTCAGACTCAATTTCAGTCCTGCCAAGAAAGAGGAAGTTAAGCCTGAGGCCGACCTTAATCACATATATTCTATCGTGCCGCGTCTGCGGGTAACTGCTGTCGCACCAGTGCCCGATAAAAACAGAGTTGCCTCTTTGCTGGGCAAAATTAAGAATAAATTATTGGCCCTCTTCGGTAAAGCAAACACGAAAGAGGAATATGTTGATACTGGTGACGGCCTGGAGAGCGGTGATATTATTCTTGCGATTGGTGACGTTGAGAATCCCACTTTTAAAGAGATGCGCGATGTCACCACAAAATACAAGGACCAGGAACTGCCTGTAAAAATTTTACGCACGAGTGCCGGGGACGTAGAAAAGGTCCTTACAGTTACCGTCGTGCCCAGGAGTCCGCAGGGCAGTGACGGCGTGTTTATCGGTGTTGGCGTTGCGCTTGATATGGAACATCCGGTTGTTGCCAAGACTATTGCCGCCGAGGGTAGTCCGGCAAAGCTGGAAATTCCACGCGGCGCTTCAATAACGGCTGTTGATAAGACAGACGTGTCAAACTTTTATGACGTAATCAGGGAAATCAGACGATACGATGGCGAGCGTGTCTCGATTGATTGGCGCATCAATGAGGAAGTGGCCGGCGATGTCGCTTTCACTATCGATAACTCTAAAGATTTTGTTACTGTCCAGAGCACTTTTGCCGAACCCGTTCCGTTCAAAATTTTAGAGAGACTTTACAAGGCCGATGGGCCAATCGATGCAATCGTGATTGGGAGCAAGAGAACCTTGACAGTTGTTGTCCAGACGTACGTGAGTATAAAGTGTCTGATAGCAGGGCTTGTCGGTCAGGAAGAGCTTTCGGGGCCTATCGGAATGATAGCGATAAGCTATCAGATTGCCGCTCGTCGGCCTTTGATCGAATATGTTCGCTTCTTTGGGATAATAAGTATTCTTCTTGCAGTGTTTAACCTTTTACCTATACCGCCTGTTGACGGAGGATGGCTTGTGCTTCTGATGGTCGAGAAAATCAAGGGTTCGGCATTAAGTGAGCGGGTGCAGGAAGTTGTGGCTTACGCCGGCATAACGTTTATTTTGGGACTTTTCATTTACTTAACGTTTAACGATATACTTAATATACTTTTTCGCTAAGCTGTTGGGTGCCTGCGCTTACACAACTATTGGGCTATTTCCAGAAAAGCCAAAGAAAACCCTTTAAGAGTTGCCATACAAGGATGGACCTTCTCGCTGAGTGAAGAAAGGATTCGAAGGTGTTGGAAATGTTACGGGACAAGCTTCGCTGCGAAGAATATCATAAGGGTCAATTCGGCGTCCTGAAAAAGGCAGACGAAGAAGTCTATAAGTTAATAACGAACGAGTACGAAAGAGTGCAAAGCACCCTGCAGCTCGTCGCAGCGGAGAACCAGTGCTCAAGGGCGGCTTTGGCGGCTCTTGGCTCGGTTGTTCAAAACAAAACAGCTGAGGGTTTTCCAGGTAGGAGACGGCACAGCGGCTGTGAAGTTGTTGATGAGCTGGAGAGACTCGCCATAGCCAGAGCTAAAGAGACCTTCGGCGCACAATACGCAAATGTTCAGCCGCATTCCGGCACCGCCGCAAACCTTATCGTCATTACAGCATTTTTGGAAAAGGGCGACACCATATTAAGTCTGCCCCTGGGACAGGGAGGACATTTCTCACACGGCGATGAAGAATCTATCACAGCAAAATTCTTCAATATAGAAAATTACTACCTCGACAAACACACCTATCTTCTGGATTATGATACAATCGGCGAAGTCGCAGGCAAGGTCAGGCCGAAGCTGATGATTTGCGGAGCGAGTGTGTATTCGAGGACGATAGACTTTGAGAAATTCAGAGAAATCGCGGACAGCGTCGGCGCATATCTTTTGGCGGATATATCGCACATATCCGGCCTGGTGATAGCCGGGGCACATCCCTCCCCTATAGATTATGCCCATTTTACAACTACGAGTACGTACAAGGCGGGTGGGCCGAGGGGCGGGCTCATACTTATAGGAAAAGATAAAGACCGGCAAATAAATATTGAGGGAAAAGAAGCTGCTCTGTGGGAACTCATCGAAAAAGCAACATTTCCCGGATTGCAGGGTACGCCGTACTTCAACAATATTGCGGCGAAAGCGGTTTTCTTTAAAGAAACACTTTCCGATGAGTACAAGGCCCGGCAATTCAAGATTATAGAGAACGCAAAAAGACTGGCGAAGGATTTGCTGGATTCAGGATATGACGTTTTAACCGGCGGAACAGACAACCATATGATATTGGTAAACGTGGCAAATTCCAGAGAAGGATTGACCGGCGAGACAGCACGCCGATGCCTTGAGGAATGCGGTCTCATTGTTGACAGGGTTGAACTGCCTTATGAGAACCAAAACACCATCGCCGGCAACGGTCTCCGGCTCGGCACGCCTATTGTTACAAAAAACGGAATGGGGAGCAAAGAGATAGACACAGTTTCTGAGTTTATAGATGCGGTATTGAAAAAGGTAAAAATAGTAAGCGATACCGAATATGAGATAGCCGAATCTTTCAAAGAGCAAATGCGAAATCAGGTCAGAGACCTGTGCCTGAAATTTCCGGTTAGTTAATTGCCGGCCGGACGGGGGATTCCTGCTCTTGGGGGTTTTGCAGGGGTTTTGTCGGTCTGCGGAGGCGGAAAACATTTACATAGCGTCTCTTGTTAGCCCTTAGTTGAGTGATGAACTTATAAGGACCAATATCCGCAGGTTTTGCCAGTTGGGCAAAGTTGTACATCTTGGCCATTTTGTAGTATCGACTCTTTGGTATCAGCCCTAATCTGGAATCCCAGACCACATAGGTAATGCCCTGTTCATAGCATGCTTTGACAAAATCAGCGGGGTTATCCGCCTCAATATCCTTGGTGGCAACAAAACAGGGTCTAAGCTCAGCGGAAGACATTCTCGAGAGGAAAACGGCAACCGAGAGGGCCAATTTTTCCCCGGGCTTTGCGTTATCATGATACCAGTCGAGCAAATATTTAAATTCGATATCGCGTTGGCCATTGCCCATCACCCCAGCCAGCGCAAACTGATTAGAAACAATAACCAGCGATAGAACAGCCAATATACTGAGGTCTCGCCAGGAGTATTTCAATTTATAAACAAACCTCCTGGCCGCAAAGATTATAACAGCTACTGCCATCGCAACATAAGGTATAGAAACAGAGCTCCTGCTTATCGGGGCCAACTTTTCAAGATACGGGAAAAGCTGAATCAGCCACATAACCGCCAATATCATAAGGATGCCCTGCGACACTATGACGACAAATTGTGGAATTCTTTTGTTTTTGTTAATTAATCCCCAGGCGCTTTTCAGACCATAAAAACATATCAAAAGCGGGAGCCAAACGACCGGCATCAGGTATCTATGATGTTTAACGCCGTGGACCGCATGAATAAAAATATAAGGCACAAAAAATATAAGCAGCGCCAGTATATTCCACCGGCGTTTGTATAATCCATAAGTAACGCCGAAAATAAAACTGACGGCGGCCAATACCTTACTAAGGCCAAAAAGCATATCAACAGTACCTTTTGTTGCAGTCGGAGAGGGCATAAATAAAGGATAAAAGGCGTCCTGCCAAAGCAATCTTATATACTCCGGCAGAATAATTTTGCCGCCGCTATAGTCGCCCATTTCCGCCAGATAATGAAAACTACCACCTTCCCAGAAAATATAGGTGCCTAACATCCAGAGCGCTAAAGGAATCGAAGCGATAGCAGAGTAAACAAAAGCCCAAATTCGCTCTCTTGTGGTCTTACGGCATATCATATCCATCACAAATGCCGCAAAGATTAGAGCTGCGCCTTCATAGCGAACCATCGTTGTTATTGAAGCAAGCAAATAGCACCAGTTCGACCGGCGAAACATAAGGTAGAACGTAGCCAGAACGCAGCAAAGAAGCGTTGTCTCAGCAATGGCTTCTGTCAGAAGCTGCAACACCCAGGGGTTGATTACGGCGACAATCGCGAGCCAGGCGGCGGCCCTGCCGACTATTCTGCGTCCGACCAGCCACAATAATACCGCTGTGAGGAGATGAAGCAGCGAATTAAGCAACCACGCACCGGCAAGGTCAGGGTTTCTTCCGCCTGCGATTTTGCCAAGAAGCACTTGTAATATCCCAACAACAGGAGCTCTTTTGAAGCCGGAAGGTATTTCAAGGGCAAGTATCTGGTGCCCCAGGTTCGCAAAACAACTGAAATCAGCATGCGGGACCGGTTGATGAGCCCAATACAGAACAGAGTGATAAATCCCAAAACCCAGAAGTAATAAGATTACAAAAATGTCAAAGTATTTTTCTCTGGTATTCAGCCCACTGTCCAGCTCCGGTATTTTCTTCCGGCTAATACGTGGCGCTACTTTTGATTTTCGTCTGCTATGCTTAGTGCCGCTCATTTATTTTCCTTCCTGCATTCACTGTCACGCTGCACGTCCCACAAAAACCTTAGGCAGTAGAAAAAACCAGCTAAAGAGAGTCAAGTATAAAACAAAAAAATTCAGCATCATCGTTCTCTGACATGTGAAGGTTTCTCATAACTTTGTATTGATACTCTCTTTGTACCGGACAGTATATCTACAAAAACGATAAAAGCAAGTTCTTATAATTGCTGTTACTGTCCCAATGATTATGAGACTTTTTTCAATATCCAGGTTGTTGTGCTTGTGAGGCACGGTGAACCACAAGCACTTGTGCGCAAAATGCCCGACCACAGAATTCGGGACATTTACTAACTGCTCAATAAGCGTATCCAAAGTTATTTTTGGCTTTTTAAGCCAAACAAGCCGCTTTCAAATCGTACAAAAAATAGCTGGCCTGAAACCGAATTGCCGTTATAATGGGGCGGTGAAATGAATTTTAAGGAGTATTTTTATGTGTGAGCAATGCGGCTGTGGCGATATCGAACCGGCAGCAACAGACGACGACAACACGGTCAGAGTTTGCCCCCGGGGAGCTGCCAGGGCCGCACCGGCGCCCAGATGACAATGAGAATGGGCGTCGAAAGAATACTCAAGTAAAAAGTACCCGAAGTCAAGGAAGTCATCGCAGTAAACTAAATGATACATTCTGCTTACTTCAGACGCACTTTCAGTATCTTTGGGCAAAATTTTATAACACATATTGATTCCTTGAGATTTGAAGTAAAGGAATTAAACAAATGAAGTTAATTATTCAGATTCCTTGCTATAACGAAGCGGGCTCTCTGCCCGTAACTTTGAAAGAGCTGCCGAGAAAAATTAATGCTTTTGATACTGTCGAATGGTTGGTTATAAACGATGGCAGCACTGATGATACTGTAGAGGTTGCAAAAGCAAACGGTGTCGACCATATTGTGAGTCTTACAAATAACCAGGGGCTTGCCAAAGCCTTCAAGGTCGGACTTGACACCTGTGTAAAGCTGGGAGCCGACGTTATTGTAAATACCGATGCCGATAATCAATATAATGCTCAAGACATCGAGAAACTTGTCAGTCCAATACTCGATGGAAAAGCGGATTATGTGATAGGGACAAGACCAATCACTCAAATAAAACATTTCTCGCCCGCGAAAAAGTTACTGCAAAGATTCGGCAGTTCGGTAGTCAGGATTGTCAGTAAAACGGACGCTCCTGACGCCCCAAGTGGGTTCAGGGCCATTAGTAAAGAAACTGCTATGAGGCTAAATGTTTTCAGTGAATATACCTATACATTGGAGACCATTATACAAGCCGGGCAAAAAAATATGGCGTTATGCTTCGTGCCCATCAGGGTTAATAAAGATTTGCGCCCCTCAAAGTTAGTTAAAGGCATAATTTCCTATACAAAAAAATCAATTATCACAATAGTTAGAATATTCGTGGTTTATAAGCCATTTAGATTTTTTATGACAATAGGATTAATCCTTTTTGGGCTCGGCGGGTTGTTGGGCCTAAGATACCTTTATTATTGCTTTACAGGCAGAGGAGCCGGCCACATCCAGTCCGTTATTTTGTCAGGGGTCTTAATGGCAATGGGTTTTCAGACCGGCCTTATCGCGTTCATAGCCGATTTATTATCAGTCAACAGAAAACTTATAGAAGACCTGCAATATAGAATCAAAAAAATCGAAATAGATGGAGGGGGAAATGGCAGACCAGGATGATGGCTTGTTGGGATGAACCAACTTTTTATATTAAGTTAAAAACCAACATATGGCTCAAATTTTAGAGAACGGAATAGAGGCTGGAAACTGGTACGACAAATACAACACGAAAAATCCAATCGCGAAATATCTATTAGAAAAATTTTTGCAATCAGTTAAAGAATTGCTAAGTCCGGCAAAAAACGACATTGCTTCCATTACAGAAGTCGGATGTGGAGAAGGTTATTTAACAAACTATTTGAATTCATTAAATATAACTAAAAACATCCAGGGCTGTGACTTTTCCGCTCAAATTATTGAAATTGCCAGCAAGAACACTTCTGACCCATCGATACGGTTTTATACAAAGGATATATATGAAATTGATAAAAAAGAGCAAGCGGATTTGATTGTTTGCTGTGAAGTCCTGGAACATTTGAAAAACCCGGAAAAGGTGCTGAAAAAGATTAAGCAAGTTACAAACAAATATTGCTTGTTTAGCGTGCCAAATGAGCCGGTATGGAGAATATTGAATCTGTGCCGTGGCAAATATATAAGGAATTTTGGAAATACTCCCGGACACACAAATCACTGGAGCAGCAGCTCATTTCTCAAATTAATATCTAATTATTTTGATATTATAGCTTTAAGGAAACCATTGCCATGGACAATGGTCCTTTGCAAAAAGTAGGCTTAACCTGACCCGGAAAAACACAAGATACTTAGGGCCTATCCGAATAACCCCTGAATTGCCGATATATTCAAAGGCAATAGATGGTATCTTCTTTGTGTTACGGACCGGCTGTCAGTGGAACGCTCTGAATGAGACCGGCATTTGTTCAAGCAGCACGGCCCACTCACGATTTCAGGAATGGACCAAAGCCGGCAAAAAGTGGTAAGGTTACTGTTGTGTTATAACCTAAAAAGGAAAAAATCAAAAGGAACCGAGTAAATGTCGGAAAACAATTTCATCAAATTGATTGTTACTATCCCAGCTTTGAACGAAGCAGCTACGATTGCAGAGGTTATCGGCGCCATACCGCGGGACATCACTGGGGTAGATGATATTGATGTCGTCGTGGTCAACGACGGCAGTACGGACGAGACGGCCAAAATAGCGGCTGAGGCGGGCGCAAAGGTTGTAAGCTTCAGTCACAACAGAGGGCTTGGAGCTGCGTTTAGCCAGGGACTGCACACGGCCCTTGGTCTGGGGGCCGATATAATAGTCAACATCGATGCTGACGGTCAGTTCGACCCCAAAGATATACCGAAGCTGCTTGCGCCCATCATCGACGGGAAGGCGGAGATGGTTACGGCGAGTCGATTTGCCGACCCTGCTTTGGTTCCGCGGATGCCGTGGGTAAAAAAGTGGGGCAACAGAAGAGCCGCCAACATTTTGAATAAGCTGACTCAATTGAACCTGAGAGATGTTTCCTGCGGCTTTCGCGCGTACAGTCGTGGCGCTGCACTTCGGGCAACTTTGCTGGGCCGACATACTTACACGCATGAGGTCATACTCGATTTGGCTTTTCGCGGGCTGCGAATTGTTGAGGTGCCGGTTAAAGTCATCGGCGTCCGCAAAGTGGGCAGGAGCAAAGTCGCAGGCAACCTATGGAAATACGGCTGGAACAGTTTGCTGATAATTCTGAGAGCATACAGAGATTACAGGCCTATGCACGTCTTTGGCGGAATAAGTCTTCTGTTTTTGGTCTTGGCACTGGGCTGCGGGGGTTTCATTTTGTGGCATTTTCTCAAGACCGGGTCGTTCTCTCCGTATATCTTTGTGGCTTTTCTTGCTGCCGGTTTTGGTTTTATTGCTCTTATCTGCTATATAACCGCGCTGCTCGCAGGGATGATAAGCCGGCTGAGAATTTTGCAGGACGAACAGTTATTCTTCCTGCGCAAACAGGAGTATAGGTCCGGCCAGGATGCTGATGTTGAAAAATGAGTAAGACAAGGTGAAAAAACATAAGCACAAAGTTTCAGGTAAAGGTCCTGCCTCGAAAACTGTAGATTCCGAGGCCGGGGTTAAGCTGGAATTGGAACAATATCACTCCAGGCTAACCAAGCTCGACTATATTTTAGCTCCGCTGATTGGCCTGATTGCAGCTTTTTGGGCCTTTTCCCGCGTTGGTACGGCTGTCAACTGGGACGACCTGCTTTATATGAATATGTCGATAAATCCCGGGCGCGAGGCCTGGCTGCTGAACCGTTACGGACATATATATTTGTTGAAGTTTTTCTTCTTTATCACCGGTGACTGCATAACTGCGGGCAGGGTGTATTGGTGTTTTGTGTTTTTTGGCACAGCCGTTTTGGTGTACTGGTGCGCGAAGATACTCGCGGGCAAAAGGGGCTATGTGATAGGCACAATAGCGGCACTCTTGTTTTTGATTCAGCCGCTTCTTGTTGTCCGTGAGTGGGGCTGCCCGCTGGCCGACTTTACCGCGATGCTGTTTGTTTCGCTGGGGGCTTTCGTGTACCTGGCATTTCTCGATGGACGGCACAAGCACCGGCATTGGGTCATTATGGCGCTGGGCCTGATATTTTTCTGGGCGATGAAATCAAAAGAAACGAGCATCTGTATGATTGTTCTGTTTCTTGGATTGGGCAGGGAAGAATCCGGCGTTTTCAGCATTAGGCGATTTGCTCGTGACATCGGCTGGGCCTGTCTTGGCGGGCTCGCGGGCTGCGCGATGCTGATGATACTCGAAGGCGCTTTTCTCGGTGACGCCTT
>JGI10211J14876_10001022_pt1 | contig 12217 bp, 7 predicted proteins | sample Etolagsediment_FD_14876 | JGI IMG/M metagenome (IMG submission 14876)
CACCACCGCAGCCTTTCCATGTCAGTCCTTCGTCGCGGCTTATCCAGAGTGTCGGCAGGCCGTCGGTCGTTATCGCGATGGCGCCGTCGTTCATTCTGAAGACCGGCTCACTTAGCTGGTGGCCTCCGTGGACGCCTTTAGGATTGCTATGTTCGGCAAGGATCATCCTCGGTCGAGACCAGGTCGCGCCGCTGTCGGCGGAGGTTCGCATCGCCACGGCTAATGTAGCGTATGTCGCCCCGGCGGATAAGGGCTGAAAATGATAAATCTTGCCCCTGCCGTCATACCAGAGCACCGGCGCATGGTCGTTGCGGTCCGGCGCATCCCAGAAGGGCGATGCCTGCTGCCATTCTTCCTGTCCGTATGGGAGCCGGCTGACAGCCACCGCTAACTCACGGTCTTTCTCGGAAACGCAGGTGTACCAGCAGACCAGCAGGTCGCCGTTAGGACACTCGACTATGGCGGGATTATGGTTGTGGCCTGCAAAGACGGGACCTGTCGCGCTGCGCGGAATCTTTACAAACTTTCGCGGGCCTTTGAAGTAAGGCTTGGCCGGGTTCGGACCTTTGCGCACCTTTGCCGGGTCACGCTTAATCACCTTGCGCTGGTAGCGAAGAGCAGGGGGGATGGGTAAGGGCTTTGACTTAGGCATCTTGCCGATAACCACTCGAAAACCAATCAGCCAGTGTTTGTCTTCGGGAAGTGTCCCCATTCGGTTGGCAGACCGCAGGAAATAAGGATAGGTTGAATGGCTGCCGCCACGAGTGACACGAAAATCACCGCTGACGTAACCGACAGGGTCCTTTTGTCTCTTTTTCACATAGGGACCATACCAGTCGTAACACCACTCCTCGACGTTTCCGTGCATATCATATAGTCCCCGGGAGTTAGGCCTGGTTTGGCCCACATCAAGCCGCTTGCTGGTCTTGTTGTAAAATTCCTTAGGCAGAATGTCACCGGCATAGTAGTTCGTTTTTGTCCCTGCCCGACAGGCATATTCCCACTCTGCCTCGGTAGGCAGACGGTACGGCAGTCCTTCCTTTTCACTTAGCCAATCGCAGAAGGCCTTGGCCTGATACCAGTTGACGAATATTACAGCTTCGTCATCATCTTTGGAAAGACCGTTTTTGCCGCGCAGTTTTTTGTGTTCAGGGTCAAACAACTCGTACTGCTTATTGGTAACCTCATAAACGCCCATATAGAATGGTTTTGTAATTTTGACGGTGTGGACCGGTTTTTCGTCGTAATCGCCGTCGGCCTGCAGGTCGAAGCGGCCCCCGCGGTCGCCGCCCTCGATAACCGGCAGCACTTCCGGGGCCAGCCTCTTCAGTTGGCCCATCCGGAACGTACCCGGCTCGATACGAGAAAACTTCATACCAATGGAATTGCTATAGTTTTTTTTGCTTTTGTTACCTGCGAAAACCAACGAGATACAGGCGAATACCAGAATGCTCGCGACCGCAAATCGTTTCTTCATTTTGACACTCCCTGATAAGCTGTATAACCCTAAATTTTCTGGATAATCTGGAATTTACGGAGGTATCGAACCCCATCGACTGAAAAATATTCTACTCAGTTAGCTTTCTTATTTATTTACTTTATAGTAGTATAACCAAGAATAGTTGCGTTAGTCAATCACATTTGGCTGGACTAAATGTGGAAGCAAAATAATTTTGTTTGAAGTGTAAAGCAGGAAGACGTTATGAGAATGAAAACGAGCTTAAGAATCTTCAGTCTGATGATGGTATTGGCAGCAGGGGGGTTTAGGGGGATAACCCTTGGGGCGGAGAAGCAAACAAACTTCTTTCCATCTTTTGCGGACAAACATACTGTGGGGTTGTGGCTTTTCGATGAGGCCGACTATCCCTACACGACTTTGACCGATGCCGGCGAATATGAGTACGACCTGCGATTGATGAAGGGCGGCCAGCTTGTCCCCGGCAGATTCGGAAATGCACTCAAACTCACACCCGGTCGTGATTACGCAGTCAGTTACGCAGCCTGGAAAGGCGCGGTTGGGTTCAACAAGATGAGGGAAATGAGCGGCAGACCGGGAAGCGGGCTTTTCGGTCCGACCATCGCACCAGAGCAGATATTGGAGACTCTGGCGGAGCGTGACTTTACGTGCGAATTCTGGCTGATGTTGATGTCGAATCCCATTCAGGACGTTACCCTCATCGACCTTGGTGACAAGTTTGAGCCGGGGTTTACTTTGACTCTGAAGACCCGCGCGACCGGCTTTGTTATCGAGAATGCCTATGCAGGTTTCAAAGCCGTCTGTCCCACCGAACTTCCCCAAATCTGGGGCAGAGCATGGCATCACATTGCTTTCACTTACTCGGCCGGCAGTAACAAAGTTCATTATTTTATTGACGCCAAAGCGCAGGAACCGGTGAGAGTTACACCGGTCGCAAAGTCCGGGCTTGTCCGTGCCGTTCGGCCTAAGTCCATTTCCGACACCACTTATGGAATTTTCGAGAAAGAGGACAGAAGGTTCGTCCCTGATTTCGAGAAACGAATCCCGCATCGATTTAATTTTGCCGTAGGACATAATCGCCACGGCGAAAAGGACTTCAACGGCAACATAGACGAGCTTCGTTTCTCGGATGTTATCAGATATAGGGGGAATTTCAGATTACCGGACAGCTTCAGCAGAAACTACTGCAGGAACGCTCCCAAGCCACCAGTACCCAATGGCCCGCCGCTGTTGTTTGGTCCTGATAAAAAGTATCTGCCTAATGAACCCGTCAGATTAGGTTCACGCAGGCACGTCTTTATAGACGAGGTGATGGTCGATAGAAAACAAAACATCAAATTGACCCTTAACCCGCCGACAAATGCCGTTGTACTGAATGAAAGGGCAGCGTGGGACGCGTCATTTTTCGAGAACGATGGTAAGATATATACCGTTGTCTCCCAGGGCTATGAGTGTGACGAGGGGCTGATTACCTTGTTGGTCTCCGAAGATGGTGTGCACTTCGAAAGGCCTAAACTGGGACTTATCGAATACGAAGGTTCCAAAAACAATAACCTGGTAATGCTTGGCCTTCCCAGTTGGGGAAAATATTTCAGGGACACCAACCCCAATGTCCTGCCGGAAGAAAGATTTAAGGCAACACTCTGGGTGGCCCAGCGAGGCATTTATCTATATTTCTCACCTGATGCTGTCCACTGGCGACGCAACGAAACCTGTATGCTGCCGCTCGTCAGCGGCGGCGGATGTGAAACCTTCTGGGATGACCAGAAGGGCTGTTACTTCAACTACATAAAACGCGACGGCAGCTACAACACCGGCGACTACCCCAATTACGGAAGAGGCACAACTATGTTCAAGACGCGCCAAGTCAACAAGGCCTGGCCGTTCAACCGCATCCCGAATCCTTATTTTGAGGGCTGGCCCTTCCCCGCCGTGACAGGAGAAGGAGTCACCGTCATGGGGCCGGACATCTTTGGTCCCGACCGTGGCCAGATTTTCAGGACTCGCCCCCAGAAATACGAATGGGCGCCCGATACCTACGTGGCGTTTCTAATACGGGGCGGCTGCGATATGGCCGTCAGCCGCGATGCCGTGAATTGGAAGCTCTGCTCTGAATTGGGCCTCGGGCATTATTTGCCATCCGGTACAACTGTTGACGGCGGACAAATCAAAAACGCTGAGGTAGCCAACGGCATGATACGCCGGGGCGACAAGATATGGCAATACGCCAATTGCGCTATGGTAGGACGCAAGGGAGCTACGGTTCGGTTCACACAGCGGCTTGACGGTTTCCTGTCACTCGATGCCGGCCAGGAGACGGGCATAATCGTGACGCGACCTTTCGTCTTTGAGGGCGATAAGCTGACTTTGAATGTCAACGCCAAAGGCGGCCAGGTCAAGGTCGCAGTCGTGGCCCTGCACGGCAAGGAATATACCGGCTACAACGTTGCGTTGACAAATCCACTCAAGAAATCGGTGCGCGGCTTTGGCCTTGATGATTGTGACCCTATTAGAACCGACTCGGTACGACAAGTTGTCACCTGGAAGGGCAGCCCCGATGTCGGCAACCTCGCCGGCCAGGTCGTGCGACTTAGATTTGAAATGCAAAATGCCAAGCTGTACAGTTTTCAATTCCAAAAGTAAACTATTTATCAGTGAGGAGGTTTTAGGATGCCGTATATCTGTTACCGTTTTTTAAGGGCACGCTACCTCCGGCAGCTCGCCTGTGCATTTGTTTTATTTGTTAGTATTGTCCCTTTGGCATGCGTGCCAACTGCAGAAAGCAAAACGGAATCGGTTATCTGGCTCGAAGCAGAGCAATTCGACGAAACCGGCGGATGGTCAAAAGACAGTCAGTTTGTGGATTTGATGGGCTCGCCTTATCTGCTTGCTGCCGGTCTCGGCAAGCCGGTCGATGATGCATTTACTACCGCCCACATTCCCAAAGCCGGAGAATACCGCCTGTGGGTAAGGTGCAAAGATTGGTTGCCGAGCCACTCGCCGGGAAAGTTTCATGTGCAAGTCGGCGATAAAGTGTCACCGGTCACGTTTGGCAAGGCTAAAACCAATGCTTGGCAGTGGGTTGACGGTGGGACATTTGGCCTGCGGGCCGGCGAGATTGAAATTCGGCTGCGCGACCAAACCGGCTGGTGGGCGAGATGTGATGCCATTGTGCTTGCAGGGGCCGGTTTTACGCCTTCGAAAGACCCTGTGGAACTTGAGAGACAGCGTCAGAAGTACGCAGGGATGCGGATTGAAACGGGTGTCTATGATGTTGTTGTTGTGGGCGGGGGGCCGGCTGGCTGTGGCGCGGCAGTGGCGGCCGCTCGTCACGGAGCTCGCGTGGCTTTTGTTCAGGATAGACCCGTTCTGGGCGGGAACGCATCGTCAGAGATAGCAATTCCACCGATGGGTTACATCGGCAGCCCGCCGGACAAGGTCAATGTCACCGGACTGGCCGAGGAGTTTTTTCCCAAACAAGACTGGCGGGCATTTGCAGACTCAACAAAAATCGAGTCGATTGTTCGTGCCGAAGAAAATATCTCTCTGTTTCTAAATACCCGGGCCACCGGTGTCGAGATGACTTCCGAGAATCGAATTAAATCGGTAATGGCTCTGAACGTTAACAGCGGTCAACGGATGCGCTTTTGTGCTCCGCTGTTTATCGACTGCACGGGACACGGATGGATTGGTTATTACGCCGGCGCCGAGTATCGTATGGGCCAGGAAGAGCGGTCTGAATTCGACGAGTCTCTTGCACCGGTCAAGGCCGGCGGGAGAACTATGGGTAACAACCTGTACAATGCCCAATTCCGAACACACGACAAACCAGTGCCGTTCACGTGTCCGGACTGGGCATATAAGTGGGCACGAAATGAGGACTTCGAGCCATTAGATTCGCATCAGCGTCTGGATGAAGTCAGGCGTCCGCCGAACTTTGATGCGCCCTCTCGCGGCAAAGGCCGCAATCCCGGCGACGACACCAACGGCTGTGTTTATCGTACCTGGTGGGTCGAGTACGGGGGCATGCTGGACATTATTAAAGATGCAGAAAAAATCCGTGACGAGTTGTTTCGGATAAACATCGGGCTTTGGAACTATGCAAAGAACCATAATCCCGAGACCCGCGAGAAAAACAAGAACAGAGAGCTGGTTTGGCTTACGTACGTGATGGGAGTCCGCGAAAGCCGCCGGCTCGTCGGTGACTATATAATGACACAGCGCGACTTTGATGAACAAATTGCGCATACGGACACTATTGCGTTCACCGACTGGGGTATAGACGTGCATCATCCGGAAGGTTTCTGGGTAAGAGGCAACGATTGTATTCACGTCTATCAGGGCAAGCGCACCTGCATACCATATCGAACGTTGTATTCGGCAAACATAGTCAATCTGTTTATGGCCGGACGGTGTCACTCAGCGACCCACATTGCTTTAGGGGCAACGAGGGTCATGCGTCCGGTTTGCATGATGGGCCAGGCCGCGGGCACGGCAGCGGCACTCGCAAAAGAGTATGGCACCACACCTCGCGGAATCTATGAAAATCATATTGACCAACTGCAACAGACTCTGCTAAAAGACGGCTGCTATTTGCCGCAGGTCAGGAACACGGATAAGGATGACATTGCGCTGCGGGCCAAGGTGACAGCTTCCAGCAGCCATGAACAGATGGGGCCGGAGAATGTCAATAACGGCTGGAGCCGCATCATTGGCAAAAAACCAAACGCCTGGGCTCCGGACACCACTGCTCCTTTGCCACAGTGGATTCAGCTCCAACTCGCTGAAACATCACAGATCAACCGTATTCATGTGAGCTTTCAAAGGAAAGATGACCGGGCTGTTGATTTTTTTGCGGAGGTGTGGCACGGGAACTCCTGGAAAGAAGTTGCAAAGGTTGCCGACAATGAAAAACGCCGCCGTGTACTCAGCTTAGAACCTGTCAAAACTGACAGAGTCCGTCTGGTCATAACAAAGACAGCAGGCCGGTTCGCTGTCTGTGAAATCCGACTTTACCATGAAACCGCAAAGGAGGCGCGGTCAAAACGATTGCCAAAGTGATGGGTGGCTTCGGTGCTGAAAGCTATGTCAGTCTCAAAGTTTACTTCTTAACAACCTTCTTCAGTTCAAACGCGTTCAATATGCCCCTTGCTCCTTCGCGGCCTGACCTGGCGCGGTCGGGATAAGTGTTGTCCGCTGCCTCGTAGATGATAAGAACATCCGAGCCGTCGGTAGCGAAACGAATGTTGCTCCTGGTGACCTTGTCATCAGACAAAACGCTCGAAACCTTTATGTCCTTGGCATTTTTCAACGCCACAACGCCCTTGCCCGTACCTTTAGGAAGCGCCCAGCTACCGTATCCCGGCAAAGGATTGGCCGGAACAGGATTCGCCGTTACGCTCGGCATGGGCGGCATCCCGCTTTCGCAAAGGTGGCAATTTCGCGTCTGCTGCGTGCAAGGCTCCCAATGGTTGTGGTATGACGTCATCTCATATTCGCCCGCAGGCAGGCCCCTAATCAAAAGAAAAGCGTCACCATTCTTTTGGCCGGCCCAGTCACATGAATAGAAGTACGTATTGGCAATCGGGTCTCCTTCGGGCTCACCGTAAGGGAGCAGGTCCCCTGCAAGTCCGCCGCGGCACAGGCCTTTGGCCATGACCGCCCCATTACCACCTTTGCCGTTGTCCAGGAAAAACTGAACGCCCGAGCCAAGTATGCCATCTTTGTCGGCGCCGTTGCCGGAGGGCAACCATGCGCCGTCATGCATGTACATATCCGCCCAGCGCCCTGACGCCCAGATAACCCAGCCTGGCTTGGCTGTGCCGGGACGGGGCTGGCTCCGGTCATACCACTGAGGCACTGCCAGATCAACTTTCAGGTCGAGAATACCCTCGGTGCTGAACTGCCAGATATCACCCTTAACAACCTCGCCTGAACAAACTTCATCTACGCGCCAGTAGTAAGCGGTTGCCTTCTTCAGTGAGCTGACGGTGTAAGAGGTTTGCTTTTGGGCCTTACTTACCGGTTTGGCTCCATTTTTCACGTCATCGAGCTTGTCACTGACATACACGGTGTGGGCCATTGCCGTCCTCGCAGGGGCCCAACTGAGGGTCAACTTGGTCGGCATCCATTGGGCATTGTTGACCGGCTGCGGACTGCCCGCCTTGCCGGAATCAACCGTGAAACTCCAGACGTCGCCTTTCCAGGGGCTCTGTTTCCATGCACCATTAACAGCGTCAACTCGCCAATAGTAGGTCTTGCCTAATTCGAGCGATGCGGGTTTAAAATGGCTACCTGAACAGGTGCCTTTGTCGGCCAGTTTACCTGGGTCGGTTCCAAAGTACACGTTATGTGAAATCGCAAGCAATCCCGGCTTCCAGAAGAGCTTCGCATTGGAGGCAACCTTTTCGGTCTTATCCGCAGGGGTAGGTTCAGCAGCTTTTCCGTCGGTTGTGGTGAACTGCCAGGTAAGTCCTTTGTGCAAGGTCCCCGCATCGTCTGTAGTATCCACACGCCAGTAATAGGTTTGGTTAAACTCAAGGTCAGGCTCGAACGTATTTTGAGTCAGCCCTTGCCTAACGGCCTTGGCAGCGGAGCCGACGGCATCAAGACTCGTGCCTATGTAAAGATTGTACGTTTTTTCGCCGCCGCGTCCTGCTCTCCAGCTGAGCTTCGCGTCCGGCTTGACATTCTCGCCGCGGTTGCGAGGCCGGGGCCTGCGGGCTTTCTTGCGGGTCGATGCCATCACAATAGTCCTGTCGGCTCTGGACAGGTACCTGCACCTGGCCGTATCTTTGCCGCCGAAAGCAGTGATATAACCGCTCTCGATATCCTTCTTTATATCGGCAGTGACATCGCCTGCTATGATGAACACGCCTTCTTCTATATCCATAGAGTAGGCCACATCGGCATGGCTGAACGTCTTGCACTGGAGGGTTCCGGCGGTGAGCTTAACGCTTGCCTTGCCTGCCCGGTCCCTGTCCGACGGACACCTCAGCTCGCCGCCGATACGAAATATTCCGCCGTTCATGGTTATCCTAAGTGGAACATCCTCGTACGTACGCGGATTGTCCCCGGGCGACCCACCCATATTCACCGTGTCTTCCACCTCGAAAAGTACGTTGCCGCTCATATTGATTTCGCCGTTGCCGCCGTCGCCGATTAGAACACCTTTGCACTTAACCGTGCTGTCAACGATATTTGCGATACCGTAGGTCTTGCCGCTGTCGGACAATCTGAACATACCTTTAATGTCGAGGTTGGCTCGGTTTACGTTTATGGTCGCGATTCCCCGCCCCCTGTTTGCCCATCGCCACCAGCCGTTAATGGTGACATTGCAGCCGACAACATCAACCACCTGCGGCTCCGAACTCTTCCACACCGGCCCGCGAATCTCACCGCACGTTACATCGCAATCTATAACAGGCCCGCGTTCCGGCGGAGGATTTAGTACAATAATGTCACTGGTGCCCGGTAATTTGCCCTCTTCCCAGTTGCCCGCCGTGCACCAGGAATTGTCCGCGCCGCCGCCTTTCCATTCAATCTCTGCGGCGCTAAGGACCGCTGCCATAATCAAAAGACAAATTAAAGGTAACATTGGTTTTCTGTACATCGTACCTCTCCTTATCAAAGTCATAGGGTTTTCATTTTTTGATAACCTGTTCTAACCGGAAAGCGTTAAGGATGCCACGCCCTCATGATTTACGTGCCGGGCAGTGACATAATAAGCATCCTTGTTCTCGTTTATCCGAGTTTAACATCAAATCAGCAGTGTACCCGAACTTTTACTTCACTTAAATACCAAATCTGTTTTGAAATTGCAACTGTCTTGAGTTTCCCGATTGGAGTTTTTCCCTATGGCAGTGACCTGCTCCCCAAAAACTGGTCCAGCTTTAGTGAGAGTATAATCGACAGATTTGGTGTATTATTTAACCCCAAGAAAGGAGATTGTACTCATGAAGAAGCGTTTCAGTGGGCCACAAATCGTGGCGAAATTAAGGCAGGCAGATGTGCTTATTGGCCAAGGCAAGGCTGTGCCGGAAGTCTGCTGGGAGTGTTCGCCACCTTACGCTCTTCCTGCTCGGCTTGGGTGCAGTGATGGTGAGAAGGAAACGCTCAACAGCCCTTATTCTCTTGACCTCACCAGGAAAAGGGCTATAATGTATTTGTTTGAATGCCTTTTTGAAAGGGAAGATTATGACATCGAGAAAGTATTGGATTTTGGCGGTGGCAGCAGGGATTTGTTTGGTCGTGATTTTGGCAGTCAAGATTCGCCGTTATACATCGCACGTCGTTGAGTCAGGAGCCCATGAGGCTGTAGAGCAAGATGTGACTGAGGAGCAAGTTGAAGATATGCCCGGGCCTTTAAGCGATGCTACCGTTCATAAGGCGGATATATCACCTGATTCGGAGGAGCCTGCTTTTGCGAAAGCGTTTAACAGAACAAGTCATAAACGGTATTCTTCAATCCAGTCGGCCATTGATAGCGCCACTGACGGTGACGTTATTGAAGCAGCTGCCTGCACACACTACGAGAGCATTGATTTCAAAGGTAAGTCTATCACAGTGCGGAGTTTCGACCCGGACGATTGGGACGTAGTGAAGAAGACTATTATCGACGCAAATGGTCGCTCCGGGGCCGTTTACTTCCGCAACTCAGAAGATGATAATTCGGTATTGAAAGGATTTAAGATTACCGGTGCAGACTCCAGGGGAGTCCGTTGCGACGGTGCATCGCCAAAAATTGCAAACTGCCTCATTACAGGTAATGGAGACGACGATAAAGGCGGTGGAATGTACAACCGCAAGGGGGCATCTCCTAATGTGACGAATTGTGTATTCAGCTACAATAAGGCCGAGACAGGTGGTGGGATGTACAACGATGACTCTTCTCCGATGGTGACGAATTGTGTCTTTGCCAAGAATTGGGTCGAGGATTATGGCGCCGGGATGTACAACGACGAAGGCGCGTCTCCGACAGTGACGAACTGCGTATTCTACAGCAATGAGGCTGAGTCCGGGGGTGGCGGTGGAATGTACAACGACGAGTCCAGCCCGACAATAATCAATTGCACATTCTACGAGAATGAATCTGAGGATGACTATGGGGGTGCGATTTACAACCGCCGGCGTTCAAACGCCACGCTAAGCAACTGCATTTTCTGGAACAACGTTGCTGAGGGTGCCGGCGACGAAATATATAACAAGGACTCTGAGCCGACCTTTAGCTACTGCTGTATAAGAGGCGGACTTAACGGCAGCAGATGCGGCGGAGATGATTCCATCGATGGCGAATGGAACATCAACGACAGTCCCAACTTCTATAATCGTCGTAATCCCGACGGCGCTGACGACATATGGAGTACGAGTGATGACGGCTTGAGACTGAAGGGAGACAGCCACTGTATTGACGCAGGCGACAACAGCGCTATAAGCGAGCCCGACGATATTACCGGCAACACACGCAAGATTGATGCCCCCAACACTATGGATACGGGTAATGGAAGAGCGCCAATCGTTGATATGGGAGCGTATGAGTACGACCCCGGCTCCTGACGATTTAACAACACCACAGTAGAGAAAGAAGACAGTTGCCTTTTACGGCGGCCGTCCCTGTTTATTTCAGACGACGTTCCAACAATCCAACAGCTCCACAGAAGCTCCAAGCCGACCAGCCTTCCCCTCTTCCCTGCACACTTGGCTTAGGTTAAGTTTTGTGATGTGATGGAGAAATAGTATAAGAGCAGCTTTTTGTTTGTTGATCAAGCAACTTTTTTTCTGTAAATTTTATTTTGCTCTGAAGCGGAATCACCGTTCTCCACGTCCATATTCAAATACCTTTTACCCGTTTCCCATTCTTCGCTCAGCTCCATTAAAACTGCGCCTCTTGCAGGTCGCAGGAATCACTTGTCTATACGGAGCTTATCTGGTAAATTTCAGCTTGAACTTCGAAACCTGTAAGGAGAATATTATGTTTATAGTCCACGTTTCTGTACATGTTAAGCCCGACCAGGTTGAAGTCTTCCGGACCGCTATGCTTGAGAATGCTCGTAAAAGCATGCAGGAACCGGGTGTTGCTCGATTTGATGTCATCCGGCAACAAGACGACTCCACACGCTTTGTAGTGGTCGAAGTCTATCGCAGTTCAGATGGTCCGGCCCGGCATAAAGAAACGGCACACTATCAGAAATGGCGCGATACCGTTGCTGATATGATGGCTGAACCCCGCATCAGTGTTAAATATAATAATGTGTTCCCTGACGAGCAGGGCTGGGATTAATTGTAGCATTCCATATTAAGCGAGAAAAATTATGAGATTTGAATTTGCGACAGCCACACGCATCATTTTCGGCCGAGGGACGGTGCAGGAAGTCGGTCCGTTGGCGGCCGAGATGGGAAACTGTGCCTTTATTATTACAGACCGTGCCGTTGAATGGGCCGGGCCGCTTGTCCAACAGTTGAATAAGCAGAAGATAGAATGTGTCACGTTTAGTGTATCTGGCGAGCCGACCACAACTGTTGTAAAGGCGGGCGTGAAAGAAGTCCGTCAGACCAGGAGCAATTTGGTTATTGGCATTGGCGGTGGAAGTGTGATGGATACCGGTAAAGCGATTGCGGCGATGCTGACCAATAGCGGGGAGCTGGAGGATTACCTGGAGGTTGTTGGTCGTGGTAAACCGCTGACACTGCCTCCCGTGCCCTACATTGCAATTCCGACCACGGCGGGAACGGGCGCCGAGG
>JGI10211J14876_10001023_pt1 | contig 12208 bp, 8 predicted proteins | sample Etolagsediment_FD_14876 | JGI IMG/M metagenome (IMG submission 14876)
CGCCGGCCAGTGGGAAAAATACTGGCGAGACCGACTGAGAATCCAGGATAACGTACTGCTTGTTTTAAGGACTATTAAAGTCGAGAATCCACAAACTTTGGGACGTTAATAAAACTTTGTAGCTGAGGAACAGACGGCTTGGTCTTAAGAAAACGCAGGACTTGATTAGTCGTCAGTATCCAGTCGCTAGTCGCTAGATGGCAGAATGCTGCGCGGGCTGTTTTTTCTGGATACCGGCTCAAGGCCGGTATGACAACGGTGGAAGCGCTCCCTAAGGGATAAATGTACGAAATTATTTCAATGAACCGGCGACGATGCCGGGGGCTAAATAGAACGGAAACCGGAGGGCGGTAGACGGGGGACGGGGGCTAGCGAACATCGAACGTTCAACGTCGAATGTGGAAACCCAGCGGTCGCGGTAAACGTGGTTCCCTTCGACTACGCACCTTGGGCACAAGCTCAGGACAGGCGTGAAGCGTGATGCGTGATGCGTAGAGGGTGGCCGGTCCTGTGGGCGGGTAAAATTTGCCGGAGGCCAATAAACGGAGCAAACAAGCGCTGTGGAATACGAGTATAGTAATAAGAGACTTGTTTTGAATTTTAGTTAGAGATAACGGCAATGAGCACAAAGAACGGATTTGTTGCTAAAGAGTTAGTGGCGGTGGCCTTGGCTGTGGGAACCATTGTACATGGTGGGGTCAAAAAGAAGTCATCCGTCAATCAGCAAGAGCCGGCGGTTCCAACGGAAACCGTGCTCATCGATGATTTCTCATCCAAGGCCTCGAATCTGCCATTCAGACCCGAGTGGACTTTGATCACCGATCAGGTGATGGGCGGCGTTTCTACCGGCAGTATGGAGAAAGTCCAGCACCAGGACCGGGCCGTGCTGCACATGGCCGGTAACGTATCTTTGGAGAACAACGGGGGCTTTGTGCAGGCCCGCACAAATCTGGCTCCGAGAGGCAAGACCTTTGACGCAAGAAACTTTGAAGGCATATTTTTGCATACGAAAGGCAATGACGAGCAGTATGCCGTTCATCTAAAGACGGCGGACACGAAGCTCCCGTGGCAGTACTATCAGGCCTTGTTTCAAGCAGGGCCATCGTGGCAGGAGATTAAAATTGGTTTTGGCAGGTTTAAGGGTTATTCTCTTACCAAACCTTTGGGCGTTAAAGCCCTGAAAAGCATTGCGATTGTAGCGATAAAGAAGGAATTCGAAGCGGATATCTATGTTGACAAGATAGGCTTCTACAAGGAGCAAAGAATGTATAAAAAACTAACGCCCGCCGAAGAACGGGTAATCATTCACAAAGGGACAGAGCGGCCGTTCAGCGGCAAATTCAACGACCACTATGAAGCAGGCACTTACACATGTAAGCAGTGTGGTGCCGAGTTGTTCGACTCTTCTTCCAAATTCAAATCTCAATGCGGCTGGCCCAGCTTCGACGACCAGATACGGGGGACTGTGAAACTTCAGCCGGATGCGGACGGGGTTCGGACCGAGATACTTTGTGCGGCATGCGGAGGCCATCTTGGGCATGTGTTTACGGGCGAAGGCTACACGCCCAAAAATACCCGCTACTGTGTTAATTCAATATCGCTGGATTTTGACCCGGCCAAGGTAGTGCGGACCGAGACGGCTATATTTGCCTCGGGTTGTTTCTGGGGGACCCAGTACTATCTGCAAAGGGCGCCAGGCGTCATATCGACGAAGGTCGGCTACACCGGAGGCCATGTTGACAATCCCACATATAAGCAGGTCTGCACGGACAGGACCGGCCATGCAGAGGCGGTCGAGGTAGTATATGACCCGTCGAAAATAACTTATGAACAATTGGCCAAGCTTTTCTTTGAGACACACGATTTTACACAGCTGAACCGTCAGGGGCCTGATGTTGGCAGCCAATATCGGTCCGCTATCTTCGTTTTTAACGAGCAGCAAAAGAAAATTGCCGCAAAGCTCATGGAGGTCCTGAAACAAAAAGGCTATGACGTCAAGACGACAATAGGACCGGCGGGGAGGTTCTGGCCCGGGGAGGAATATCATCAGGATTACTACGAGAAGACTGGCAAAACGCCTTATTGCCATATTTATAGAAAGATCTTCTGAGGCTGCGCAGAGATAAGCTTCGCGGGAATGACAAAAACCATCGCTTTAGCCTGCGGCGAAAAGGGGGCACCTCCTCAACTGAAAAAGTTCCTGATCCTTTTATTTTATTCTATGACGTGTATGTTTTTCTTTTTGCACATGTCCTTCAGTATCTTCGGCCATACGGTCGCGCTGACTTCGCCGATGTGTGCCTTTTTTAAGAGGAGCATGAATGTACGTGACTGGCCGATGCCTCCGCCGATGCTCAGCGGGATGTCATTGTTCAGGATGGCCTGGTGGTAGGGCAGTTTGAGGAAATCAAGCTGACCGGTAATCTCGAGCTGGATTTTGAGTGTGTCGGCATTAACACGGATACCCATTGAGGTAAGTTCGTGTCGGCGCTTCGTTACGGGGTTCCAGACAAGGATATCGCCATTGAGGCCGTGCATCGGCCTTCCATCCTCGGAGGTTGTTTCGGTGACCCAGTCATCGTAGTCAGCGGCCCTCATTTCGTGGGGGTAGCCGTCCTCGAGAGTCCAGCCGATGCCGTAGATGAAGATGGCCGGATATTCCTTGACAATCTCCGTCTCGCGCTGCTTGCGGGGCAGGTCGAGGTATTTGTCGAGTATCTCTTCGGCGTGTATGAATGTGAGTTCTTCGGGCATGTCGGGATATTTGTCCGTCTTGAGTTGTGGGAAGAGCTGCTGAACGTGGTTCTCGGCACCTTTCAGGACCTTCCAAAGCTTCCGGACGACTTCTTTTAGGAACTGCAGGTTGCGCTGTTCGGGCGTTATGGCCAGCTCCCAGTCCCACTGGTCCACGTAAGCGCTGTGGTCGTGGTCGAGGAAGTAGTCCTTGCGGATGGCTCGCATGTCGGTGAGCAGGCCTTCGCCGACGTCCATGCCGAACTGCTTGAGCGCGACGCGCTTCCACTTTGTTGCGGCCTGGACGACCTGGACGTCAATCGGGTTCTTGTCATAGTCATTCGAGATGTGGAACTGGATTGGAGTCCGCGAGCCGTCGCGGTCAAGGAGGTCGTTGACGCCGCTTTCAACATCAACGATGAGAGGAACCGTGACGCGAATCAGGTTGAGCTCTTTGCACAGATTGGCCTCGATGTAGTCTTTGGCGGCATAGGTGGCAATCTGGGTTTCCTTTGGTGACAACAGGGATTTGTAATCGGCGGGCAGGATTTTCTCTAACTCGGCGTAGTCGCCGATGCCGGGGCCGGCAAGGTCTGCTTTTTTGTCTTCCATCTTTTCTCCTAAATGTTTTATAGTTCAAATTGTTACGGAGGCGTACTTAGCCTCATAGCCTGGGGATTAGCCCATGCTGCCAATCTTCGGAGTCGGAATTATATATATATTGCGTCATCTGTCAAGGAATTTGGAGAATCTTGGCTTGTTGAAAAGGTATCTTCGAAGTTATGTTGATTGGTATGGTTTGTGCTGGTAGAATGGTTGGAGATGTGGCCGGGTAAGTTTTCAGTAAATATGAAGGAGTAAGAAGGAATGGCAGCAGAAATTATAGATGGTAAACAAATAGCCGCGGATATACGTGCCCGGCTCAAGAGCAAGGTGGCAACGCTTAAAGAAAAAGGGATAGTGCCGGGGCTGGCCGTTGTATTAGTGGGCGAGGACCCGGCGTCGAAGTCTTATGTTACGGCCAAGGAAAAGGCCTGTGCGGATATTGGGATTTATTCCGACGACAATCGTCTGGATGCTGAGACTTCGCAGGATGAACTGATGGCCATGATAGACAAGTTGAACAAAGATGAGAAAATTAACGGTATCCTGGTTCAATTGCCGCTGCCGAGGCATCTTGATGAAAGCAAGGTATTGTTGGCTATTGACCCGGACAAGGATGTTGATGGTTTTCATCCGGTAAACGTGGGGAAGATGGTTTCGGGCCAGGAGACATTTTTGCCGTGTACGCCGCATGGGGTAGTTCAACTGCTGCTAAAAAGTGGAGTGAAGATTGAAGGTGCGGAGGTGGTTATAGTTGGCCGCAGCAACATAGTGGGAAAGCCCCTTGCGAATATGCTGATTCAGAAAAGCGCGAAGGGCAATGCGACCGTTGCGGTTTGCCATACGCGCACAAAGAACCTTGCCGAGCATACGCGCCGGGCGGATATCCTCGTAGCGGCGGCCGGAAGACCGAATACTATTACGGCTGATATGGTAAAGGCCGGAGTGGTTGTGATTGATGTAGGGGTCAACCGAGTTGACGACCCGACCAGGAAGAGGGGATATCGACTTGTTGGCGATGTGGATTTTGAGGCGGTAAAGGCCAAGGCGAGTTTGATTACGCCTGTGCCGGGCGGCGTTGGGCCGATGACAATCACGATGCTGCTTTATAATACGGTTGAATCGGCCCGGAGGGCCGCAGGCTTAAAGTAAAGAAGCGAGAAGTATTATTGGGAAGCCGGTTCTTTCGCTTCGGCTGGGCTATATTCGGATTTAGTTTCCGGAGCGGTGAGCCATTTAACAACTACACCGGCCTTATTGGGGTAACATTGCATAGAGGCCGAGGCGATGAAATCACAGGCCTTTACAACGGGCTTTACACCAGCGGGTGTTGAGACACCATCGCCGCAAAAGCCTTTCATAAAGGGCAGCTTCGAAAACGGCATGATGCAGATGACAAGAAAGACGAAGCCGAAAACGACATAGCCTGACAGAAAGCCGAGGATGCCGGCGCCGATGTTATCGAAAAATTTTGGACAGAGGCTTTCGGATATGTCGGCCAGGAAGCTGGTCGTTATGACCTGCAGAATCACAAAAATCATAATCGCAATGACCGCCACGCACGCCGCGAGATAATAGCGAAGCTGTTCAAGATCGGGCCTGATTTGAACGATTAGAGGGCTAAGCATAATACTGAGATAGATTGATACCAGGATGTTGAAAAGCATCGCCCACATCGGAAAGAAACTCTTCCTTATACCGATCACGGCAAATATAACGCCGGCCACTACAGCAAACCAGAATATCATAATTTGTTATCCCAAATGCGAGGTTACTCTTTGCACCTCTTCAAGTGTTGTTATCCCTGCCAAAACCTTCCTGAGCCCTTCTTTCCTGAGAGTGGATCGGCCCTCTTCATCCCCCTGCTTTTTCAGACTGCCGAGCGACAGCCTCTCATTTGCCAGGTTGGCCTTTACATCTTCATCGAGGCGCATTACGTCCAGGATAGCCGTTCTGCCGCGGAAGCCGGTTCCACGGCACTGCTTACAGCCATTGGGCTCCATAATAGTTCTGTAATCTATTGCTTTTCTCTGAAAGTTCGCTATTTGCTGCGGGCTGAGCCGGGCGGGCTTTTTGCAATTGTCACAAAGCCTGCGAACCAGTCTCTGCGAGACGATGACGTCCAATGCCGAGGCCAGCAGCAGCGGCCTTGTGCCCAAATCCATCAGACGCACGAGCGCGGCCAGGTTACTGCTGCTGTGTAGTGTGGCTAATACGAGATGGCCCGTTTGCGACGCCTGAAGCGCCATGGCGGCGGTCTCGCCGTCACGGATCTCACCAACGCAAATCACATCGGGGTCCTGCCTCAAGATGTTGCGCAGGGCATTGGCAAAGGTGATATTGGCCTTGACATTCACCTCGATCTGGCTGGCGCTAGACAGGACATACTCGATGGGGTCTTCAACAGTAACCACGTTACGCGTATAAAAATCAACGGTATCAAGCATTGCGTACAAAGAAGTGGTCTTGCCGCTTCCGGTGGGGCCGCAAACGATTATCATACCGGATGATTTGTTAATAGTATCAACAATGATTTCGTAAGTTTTCTGGGACAGCCCAATCGCGTCAAGCTTCAACAGGCCGGTGCTTTGGTTCAGCACTCTTATTGACAATTTTTCCCCTCCGAGAACGCCCGCGCTGGCGACGCGGAAGTAAACGTCACCTTCCGGTATCCTGGCCATAAAGGAACCATCCTGAGGCCGTCTCTTCTCGGCAATATCCATGCCGGAAATAGCCTTGACGCTGTTGACGACGGCGGTACATTTGTCGGCTCCAATCTGACTTATGATGCTGAGTATTCCGTCAATTCTGAACCTGACTGTGTAAACAGCACTGCTTTTCGGGTCTATGAGGATGTCACTTGCCCTTTCACGTATGGCGTCAAGCACAATGTTTTCGGTCAAACGAAGTGTTTCACCGCTTGATTCTCGTTCGCCGGCCTGGGAGCCATACACCTCAGAAAAGCTTCTGCCGGCGGAGTCCTGCAGTTCAATCGGTTTTGCCGCCGCCTTTCGCCTTTTGGGGTGTTTGAGAGCACCGCCAAACAGGCTGCTTAAAATGTCGTCGGGCCTGATGTGGCCTTCCTGCAGTTTTATCGTGGTATCGGCAACAGACAAAACAAACAAAATCAAAGGGCCAATCAGCAGTGCAAAAGCATTAACTGTCGCCTTGTATCGCCTGGGTATTAAACGACTGGCCTCAATACGCAGGACCGAATACAGGCAAAGGTACACCCACACGATAAGGATGATGACTCTGAGCGGGCTGAACGGCAGTGAGATGGCAGGGAATATCTCCAGCCGCAAAACCAGCCCCAAGGATTTGGCAGCCAAAATGGGCAATTCGGAGTTAGTGAGCGCACAATACATCCTGCCACTCCCTGTTAATACCGTTAATTTACAACAACACCGCCCAGATTGCAAGCGAAAAAAAGAAAACTAACTACGGGTACCAGCCGCTTTTAGCAGGGCGTACCAGTAGTCGCCTTCCTGCCGCTATTTGGTTGTACACTGCCCTCAGCGGCGGCATCGGCCTGTTTTCCCACGGGCGCACAATTGTCATTCTGAACGGAATGAAGTGGAGTGAAGAATCTCGTGTGTGCGCAGGATTGAGATTCTTCCCCTTCGGCAGGCTCAGGGCTAAAGGCTTTTTCGCTCAGAATGACAATATTATACGTCATTCTGAACGGAGCGCAGCGGAGTGAAGAATCTCAGGCCTTACAAGCTGTTGCTTAGATCCTTCCACTTTGGATTCTTGCTCTCAATCAAACGAATTTTCTTCTGACGAAGCCAGCCTTTGATTCTCTTTTCGGCCTTGATTGCCCCTATGGCAGTATCAAAAACATCGAAATATACCAAACGCGTTATGTTGTATCTTTTGGCAAAACCATCTATGAGTTTGTCCTTGTGCTGGTGAACTTGCTTTTTGAGGTTGTTTGTCATGCCTGTGTATAAAGTGCGCGATTTGTTTGTCATTATGTAAACGTAGTATCTGTCAAGCATTACATTATCACAGAATAATTTTTATTTTAATGATAATAGTATTGGGGAAAGTTGATATGCACAAGCGTTTTCAAAGCGGAGGATTAGAGATTCTTCGCTTCGCTCAGAATGACAATGCGGGGGTGCCGAGATTCTTCGCTTCGCTCAGAATGACAATATTACAAGTCATTCTGAATGGAAATAACCTTTAGCCCTGCCTGTCCTGAGCTTGTGCCCAAGGTGCGAAGTCGAAGGAAGCGACCTTAGGGAGCCGAATGTGGACCGCAGGGAGTCGAACGGGGCAGCCGAAGGGGAAGTGTAGTGAAGAATCTGCATACCACAGATGTAATCTGAAGAGAACTTTGCCCGGCCATCTAACCGTCCGGCTGTCCGACCGCCTGATCGTCTAAACGGGGCGAGCTGTGGCATGACTTTATCGCCCGGCACAAACCGGGGGTGATGCCGACGATTTTTTCGAGCTCATCGGCAGTAAGTTTATTTTCCGAGGAGCGGTAAACGAGTATAAAGCCCAGGGCGCCGCCGGAGCGTCCCAATGGGACAGCGGCGGCAGAAATTTTAGCCAGTTCGCCCGGATTGCCGATAAGCCCCATTTCGAACATATCGTCCAAAGAGCAGACCTTATTTGAGCGGCATATATTGTCAGCCACTTCCGAATTGAAATAACTCTCTAATCCGGCGGCATCAATATCAACAGGCTCATCAGCATCTGCCAGATGTAACTGGAACCCGTTACGGTCAGCTAAAAAGACCGCGACATTGGCATTGGCCACACAAACCCTGATAAGCTCAGCGGCGGTATTCAGAAGCCCGGACAAGTCATTCGGGCCCAAAAGGGACTCATAAAAGTTCATCCCAAAGGTAAGATTGCCGAGCTGCCTGACAAAATCGGTATGCGCAGAGACTATGTCATTACACAAAATGTCAATCTTGCTGGCCTGCTCATGCCTGAGCTTATTGAGCCTGCGGATGAGCAGGCGGGCCTTTTTGTTTCGCTGTTTATCCAAATAAGATTCCCGTCCCGGGCAAAGTCTCAACAAAAAACCTCTCTTGGGGGTTTTTCGGCTTAAGTAACCCACGCCTTTAGCAGGATTTAAGTTAATTAGCCGCCCATAGAAATCTGTCCGGAAAGACTTAAGGATACGCTCATACAAAGTCCCGCAGAACTGCATCTTCAAAGTCGCAACGGCGAGTGAGTACATTTGCCTATTTTGCAGTTTTTTTGATGGGTTCGATAAAAAGCACACTTTTCTCTTGACAGCGGAAAGGCGAAAGCATATATTAGAAGGTGTAGCTTTGTAGCTTATAAAGCACTGTAGCTTATAAAGCACTGGGAAATGAAGAGAATGTGCAGTTACCCGGAGGAGATTATGCTGTTTCTCAAAATTAAGCCTCGGGCAGTGCTTAGGGGGTTATTCTGCGCAATGTGTGTGCGCTATACATAAAATAATAGATCAAAAGTTGAAAATGAAAATTGACCCGATGGAAAAAAGCCTCTAACGGGGTGAAATGGGAAATCTCAGATTAGTGGGATTTTTGGTTTGGTTTGGGCCTTTTTCCGGAATTTTCGCAAAATCGAGAAAAATATACGAAAAAAGGGCTTGATATTTAGGCTTCTTTTTGTTAGGATGAATTTTTTGAAGGTGGAAAGTGTACCCCTGTCGGGTGCAGACGGATAAAGATAGGGTAAACAGTTGGTTAAAAGTTGAAAATGGAAACTCTTAACTAACAATGTTCTGAGTAACAGAAAGGAGGCCAGCCAAGGAAAAAAGACGTTGCAGGAAAAAAGTTGGGTATCTATTTTAGTAAGCTACAAAAAAAGGAAGAAGTTGAAAAGTAATTTTGTGTTTGCCCATCGAAATGGGCAGGTGCTCTCCAAGCTGTTCGGAGCCTGTAGCGGACAAGACGGGAGGGCCTGGAATTTAACGGAATCATACAGGCAATTGGAGGATTTAATTATGAAAAAATTAATAATGTTTCTTATGGTATTAATGTTATGCCTTGGGACCGCCTATGCTGACCTTCCCGAACCGGTGAGCAGGTGGACCTTCGAAGGCGACGCCAGCGATTCGGGATCCGGCGGTAACGATGGTACCCTCGAAGGCAACGCGACCATTTTCAGCGACTCGGAACGCGGAGATGTATTATCGCTGGATGGCACTGCGGCAACCTATGTCTCTACCGGTGCCGAAGTTCTCCTGTTTCATGAGCCTTATACGTGCAGCATGTGGGTAAAGACCACTGGAACAGAAATGGGTCTTTTAGCCAAGAGCAACGGTGACGGCTGCGGAGACGATAACTGGACAGAAGGTGAGATGCAGTTCTACATTGGTACTGACTTGGATGACCTTGTTGGCGACGGTGAGGCGGCGGTTGTAGGTTTTGGCCGCGGCTACGGATACTCGACAACCGCCATAAATAACGGCGCCTGGCACCACTTCGCCGTAACGTTTGATGGAACTGAAGGAGGCGGGCTTGTATATGTTGATGGTGTGGAAGTTACCGATGAAGATTCTGACTATGATGCAGAGCTTTCACAGGTAGATAATACGGGCGACACGGTTGATATCGGTCGTGGCGTCTCCTATGAAGTTTGCGACAGTCTAAACGGCTATTTGGACGATGTGCACTTATTCGATGTTGCACTCGATGCGGCCCAGATTCTCGAACTGAAGGATTGGATAGCATACGGCCCGAAGAATCCTCTCGCCGTTGACGCGAACGACGTGACCATCTATGAAGATCCCTGCACGCCTCTTGGCGACCCGTATGGTAACATTTACATTTCGCTCAAGTTCCCACCGGTGGGTCAGGGAGCTCCAGGTAATCCTGATGGAACACCCATCTCATTGGAAATTATAGTCGATCCCAATGGCTATATTGATCCTTGCACAGGTGAAGTCGGTGGCGGCGGGCCGAATCCCGACTTTACACTCATTGGCGAATCCGGACCTCAGGGCCGGGTCTCTTTCACTCGCACCACGGCTAACTGGTCGGATGTGGAAGTCATTCACTTCCAGGCCGTTGATGATGACATCCCAGAATACCCGACACTTGACGAAGCGCAGAGCATAGCGGTTTGGGCGATTCCTACTCCTTATGAGCCAAACCTCGCACGCCCTGTTGCTCAGAAATTAGTCGGTGGTACTGTAATAGACAACGACCAGCCCGACATAATATTCACCATGGCGCCTCCGGCGCAGGTTCTCGAGTACCGGCGTTGTACGTTTTGGTCTAGTGGTACCTGCCTCGGGCAGTGGGTAACCTACCCCCAGACGGTCGGCGTTTCGCTCCAGGTGCCGCCTAAGGACGGCGGTTTGGTTAAGCTCACCATGGGTATGGATACTATGGGTATAAACAATCCGCCCACTACAGACCCCGTTATCTGGACAGACCCCAACTTCCTGGTCTTCTCCGCTGATGGTGCCACTTATAAAGGCATTCCCACCCGACAGTGGGATGTTCCTAAAAACATTACCGTACTGGGTGTTGATGACAATGTGCTGCAGGCAGATGGTGCCTCGAGTGAAGGCCAGCAGAACTATACCGTTGCACTCGCATTCCACATAGTGGAATCCGGAATCGGTCAGCCTTACGACCCGCGCTACGGCGACTACAATGCACAAGACGAATGGGAAGACAAGATAGAGAAAAGATTCCTGATTAGCATTGAGGACAATGAATGCGGCGCGTTCGGTACCTTAGATATGGACATCAGCAATCCCTATTATCTAATGACAGAGGCAGAATTAGGGGCGCTATTAGGACCTGACCGTCGTGATCCCAACGACTGGATGGACGAAAATGGTATTCCGACGCCGGATTGTCACGTGGACATGTATGACGTGCTGGAAATAGCCTGGCGATGGTTTAACTGTTCAGACCCACAGAACCTCAAGCCAGGAGGACCTTGTGAGTCATACATTATCCCATAACAGGGCAATTGTGATTGGCTAAGGAGTTTATGATTTTAATTGAACCATATAGAATGGAGGATTTAATTATGAAAAAATTAATAATGTTTGTAATGGTGTTAGCAATTGCAGCGCCGGCTGCGGCCCTGAAACATCCTGATGATGCGCCGAGCTTCGCCGGTTGTGAAGGCAGTGCTGTGGTCTTTTGGGAATTCCTCGATAACGGCTGTATGCCGACAAGTGATGAAGCCGACCCGCCTTATTATTACGACCCCGAACCGGAATTCCCCCCCACCTTCGGTAGTCGGCACTGGGATGACCCGACCGATGACTCCGGATGGGGCTGCTCTTATGGGGGCCCCTGCTGGACGTGGTCAAACGGTGTCTTTACGGTCCTTTCCGAGGACAGCTTCAATCAGTCCATACCCTTTAGAGGCGACAAGCTATACCTGAGGCAGTATTTCCAGGTCGTTCATACATTGGTCCCGGACCTCACCACGGAGGATTACAGATGGCCCATCGGCCTTGGCCTGGAACTCTGGGATATGTCGGTGTATGAAGAGGATGGCTGGACCGGTTGTCCTACAGGGTACGAAAACCTGGACGGCGATGGATATCTCAACGGAGCCGAGAACGTCCCACCGCAGATTCACTATCCGCTCGGTGGCGGCTGGTATAAGAGTATCTGGATAAATGACTTTGACGATGACGGCAGCCTCCTAACCGAAAACGCGACTGAAGTCGACCTAGATGCGGCTACGCATACCGCCTGCATCATTGGCATGGACTTTAGCCCCGAACCCCCTTTCAACCAAACTTTCCAGGTTGAAGAGATAGTCCTTGATTTCATCTGGTTTGACGACCCATGCGGCTTAGATATCCCCACCGTACCGTGTTGGCGACCTTCTCAAGCGCCGGCGATTGCCTATGACACCAATGATCTGCCGATCTACGAACCCG
>JGI10211J14876_10001026_pt1 | contig 12207 bp, 17 predicted proteins | sample Etolagsediment_FD_14876 | JGI IMG/M metagenome (IMG submission 14876)
GGAGAGACAGGAGGCATATATAATATTAAAATACAAAAGCTTTAAACTGTTTTTTTAGGGTTGCGATTTCTGCGATTTTAGTCGACAGTAGTCATAGTTAATCTTTTAAAAAATAATTTATTTTTAAATCATTTTTTAATTTTTTAGATTTTTAATAATAAATAATAAACAATAAAATTGTTTAGTTGCTGTAAGCACGGTTGTTCCTGTAAGTTTCCCTACAGGCCGGATCGTATCTTAAGCCATCTCTGGTTGATTAGACCTTCATTGATGACCAATACCCGTTCGATCTCTGAGACCCAACCATTTCCTATCATAACGGAGGTAGGTTGTAAGCCTGCGGATTGCCCAATCCTTTTCATTTTTACCATACCCAAGTTCATTATTCTTGGCCATTGTATCCTTTCGGAATACAACTTGGTAGAAAAGGCTCTAAGGGGTTTCCCGCAACAAGGTATTTTGCACAATATAAATATTGCACTAGCAGATAGTCATGCAGAAATTGCAGTGAGAACTGTCCTGATTTTACCATAGTTAGAGCTCACATAACTATAGCAGGCTGCTTTGAGGTCCTGAATAACAGCTTTTATCAATGTAACTGTTAAGTTAAGACCGCCCATTCCGCTCATTATCCTTAAAACATTATAATTTGTTGCATACACTCTGATCTTAGATGAGATAGAGGTTTTAGGAGTTACTTGCAATTGTAAAGTGGCGTTGTCAATACGAGAGAAGTTGCAAGTTCCTGATGGTTGGTGTTGTTCTGGTTGGAGAGCAAAGGAATATACATTGATACCAGTGGCAGGGATGTTAGTGTGGTGTTGGTAAGGTTGTACCAAGTTGAAGTATGAGCCTAAACGTTCGGAGAAACGATCGTGGCCATTAAGTTGGAGCTTGGCACGCACAGTTGGGTTACGACCTGCACGTTGAGGAGCAAGACCTGCGTGGTCTGCACCACCTGCTGCCTCATTGTAATCTGAGAAGTTCACTGGGGCATTGTTGTTAGTTCCTGCACCACCACCTTGGGGAAGTTGGGAAACACCAACCTCAGGAGTAGTTTGGTAAGCATCACCTTGAGGACCAGGGATACGGTCAACAAGTTGTGCAGGGAATGACACAGCAGAATATCCAGACTCTACGTTGGTACGGAGAGCGGCATAAGGGTCAAGAAGACCATTGGATAAAATACGGCCATGAGTGTCATTGTCAAAGTCATCGGTGTAGTTATTCCACTGATTCATACCCAATTGGATCACGGAATCACGTTGAATAACCCATACAAGCTCTTTTACCGGGTGGTTAAAATTCAATTTCACCTTGACATTTTGGGAAGTGATTGATTCATCACCGGTGAATTGGAGCTGTTCAATTAAATATTCGTGAGAAACCTGAGCAAAACGTCTGCGCTCGTCAGTATCCAAGTAGATATAATCCACATAGAGAGAGGCGGCTTCAAGAGAAGGTACGCAGAAAAGTTGGTCAGATTTGGAGTCAAGGTTGATACCACAGTTTCCTAAGGTATCGGCGGTTACATAAGTTTCGTTCTTTTGGCGGAATTCGAGGATGATCTTTACTTCGTGATATTGCAAGGCAATGAGAGGAAGGGCAAGACCGGGGTTACGGCAGAACCAGAATTGGAAGGGCACGTAAAGGGTGGTTGCCTCGGCTTTCTCAAGAGCGGTACCAGTTAAGGCAAAGGTGTTACCAACCATATTGTCATAACCGATTTGGTGTCCGGGTTCTTGGGTAAGTTCGTTCCAGATGTTTAACCAATCACCGTATTGTTTGTCGCATGGTGATTGGATACCTTATGTTTCCATAAGGATTAGACTATATCTTAAGCTTTCCAATTGGAAAACCCACTTCCATTTAGTCGTTGAACCTTCTTCATATCCATATTTTCCTTTGGACTTAGAAGCTTGGCTGCTGATTGCCCAATCTTTTACATTTTCACCATACCTAAGTTTTTCTCTTAGCCACACAAGCAATTTCTTGCTTGGTTTGGTAGTAAAAGCTATAAGGGGTTTCCAGCAATTTGGAAATGTCGCCTTCATAAGAAGACTAACGTCTGTGTTTCTCAAAAATGAGAGGGCAAACACTAAGGGGTTTCCTCCATTTTCTTGCCCAGAAAATGAAGCCCGACGTTTTTCAGCACCGACAGTTAATGCGTTGTCCACCAATTTCTACTTCTACGTTGCGGATAAGAACGTGACCAACGTAGTTCACCCAGCGGAAGCAGAAGTTTCTTTCAGGAGAAGTTGCAGTGGGGCATTCAACAAGAGGAAGAGTAACTTGTAAGTATACACGGTGGATTAAATCACCATTACGAGAAATTGTGCAAGTTACACGTTTGCCGAAATCTGCAGTACCGTTGAAGGTCTGTTCAATAGATTCCATAGAGAAGTTAGTGTGGCGTCTATATACCACCTTGAAGAAGGTAATTTGGGGGTTACCGGTAAGGTAAACGTCTTGGGCGCCGTAGGCGACGAGTTGCATAAGTCCTCCAGACATATTATATAACTTAAAGAGAAAAAAAATTTTCACCAGACGCATTTAATTCTAAAATTCCTTAAAAATTAAGGTGCCCTAAAGGTTTTAACTTTCCCAAAAAAAATACAAGATTCTTTGGTATTATTTTCAATTTAATTGCATTATTTTATATTACACACTTTTTACACACTTTCTCGCATAAATAATACACACTCTCTCAAAAATCACACAGTCACAGTTCTTTACATTATTTTATTATGAGTGTATTTAAAGAAATCTTATTCAGTTAAGTAGTACTTATATGAATAAATAAAATGTTAAGTTCTGTTTAGGTTTTAGTGTATTTAAAGAAATCTTATTCAGTTAAGTAGTACTTATATGAATAAATAAAATGTTAAGTTCTGTTTAGGTTTTATTTTTAGTGTATTTACAAATATTTTATAGAATAATATTATTTCACAAATGTGTAACATTTAAGTTTAAAGGTATGTTAGTAATATTATTTATAAAATGGAAGTTGTTAAAATTTTTACCGAAGGAGAAAAAAAATATGACATTAATATTAGAGGAGAACTTGATTGTTTATTATTTAAGGCAAAAGATATTGTCAAAGTTCTTGACATAAAAAATATTAGTATGGCTCTAAAACCAATTGACAATAAAGAAAAATTTACTTTAATTGATTCATCAAATAAAGGCGTTAGAAATGTAGCTTATTTATCTCAAAACGGAGTTTACGAACTTATATTTAATTCAAGGAAAGAAAAGGCTAAATTATTTAGAAGTTGGATTATAAATATTATTATTGAATTAAGTACAACAAAAAAATACATTATTGATGATAAATTGAATGTAGAAAATCCAAATATTTTTGATAAAGCAGTTGCAATAGATGCTGAAAAAAAAGGAAGACATTATACTCTGATTGAATATTTTAAGAATAAAAATGTTGTTTATATTTGTGAAATTAAAAATACAATTAATGGCAAAAAACTTATAAAAATTGGTGAAACATCAAATATAGCAAACAGAATTCAAGGAATAAAATGTGAATTAGGTGTTCCAGTTTATATAATAAAAATTTATGAAGTTTTACGTAATCATGATATGGAACAATTCATTTTTAGAAATCCATTGTTTATTGAAAATAAATTTAACGGTACTATGTCAAATGGGCACCAGAGTAAAGAAATGTTTTGTTTATCATGTTCATTTACAATTGACAAGATTGACAAATATATATTAGGACTAATAGAAACATTCAATAAACCACTGGAAGAAACAATTGAAAATGAAAATTTTTTATTTGAAAAGGAAAGATTACAAATTGATAAAAAAATAACAGACCAAAAAGATAAAGAACTTAAATTAAGAGAACAAGAGTTACAAATTTATGCAAAACATCTTGAAGTGATTGAAAAAAAAGGTGAAGAAATAAATTATAAATTAATTGAACAAATAAAAGAAAGAATAAAGAAAAATTGCATTGAAAATAAAGAAGAAAATTCTCCAATTAGTAATCTTTTTTTTGTAAAAGAACATAAATCTAGAGGACCATACATACAAAAATATTCATCCAACCTAAAACTGATTGAACATTATGAATCTATTATTTCTGTTAGTCGCAAAGTAAATGGAACCTCTAGTTCTGGATTGAAAACAGCAATCAAAAATAATACTATTTATAAAGGATTTCGTTGGTGGGCAATTCCAAGAAATGAAGACCCAACAACAGAGAAACATATACCTCAAACTAGAGAAATTCTTACACATAATAAAGATTTTATTGCACTTATTAATCTTGATAAAACTGAAATTTTAAATGTTTTTGTAGAACAAAAAGAATTTGCACAAACATTTCATTTATCTAATAGTGCTGTTTGTTCTGCTATCAAAAGAGGTTCACGAACTCAAGGTGGATATATAATGTTTTATCATAAAGTTGATGAAAAACTAAGAGAAGAATACGAACTTTACCATGATTTACCCGAAATATCTTCAGATAAAAAAAATGCAAAAAAAATTAATCAAATTAATCCGATATCAGGAGAAATAATAAAAACATTTAATTCTATTAACGATGTAATATTGGAAATTCAATGTTCAAGAACATCTTTAATGGAAACAATAGAGAATAATAAACCATTCAAAAATTTTAAATGGTCATTTGCTTAAAAATTGATATTTTTTATAACAATATTAAAAAATATATATAATGTTATTTGAAGAGATTGCTTCTAAAATAGAAAATGGATTGGAAGAATTAGAAGAAAAACCGGAAACAGATGTGGAAGAAATAATGCAAAAAATTAGATCATATCATAGATTTCACGCAATATTAAACCAACACAACAAGTATATTGCAGACAATGTTAAAAATCTGGAAAAACAATTGTATAAGGTTTGTGAACATATTTGGGAAGTTGACAGAACAGATATTGGCGAACACACACAGTACGAATGTAAAATCTGTGGATTAGGAAAAAATCACTATTTATACCAATAATTGTTTAAAATGTAAATTTAATTATATTTAACATTTTATAATATGGATAAATTAATTGTACAACCTAAAGGAGGATTGGGCAATCGTTTACGAGTTATTTTTTCCTATTTTATAATTTGTTTGCAAAATAATAAAAAATTAATCATTAACTGGAAAAATGACAAATATTGTTCACAACATTTTCTTGATGTTTTTTTACCAATTAAAGAAATTTATTTTTCTAATGAAAAACCACAAATTGTAACATCAAGAAAAATAAAAGTTAATAATGAATTGTACAAAAAAAGCTTAAAATTATTAATCCCTAAAAATATTTCTGAATTAAAAGAAAAAATAAAAGAATGGGAAGAATATTCTGCTATTCATATCAGAAGAACAGACCATATACAGCTTGCTAAAAAAAACAATAAATTTGTTGATTTACAATATTTTGAAAATTTTATAAAAAATAAGCAGAAATGTTTTTTAGCAACTGATTGTGAAAAAACACAAAAATATCTTATAAAAAAATATCCACAAATTATTGTCTGGGAAAATATTAAATCAAACAATAAATTACGACAAACAACACTAAAAAACAGCATCTCTGACATGTGGTGCTGTATACATGCTAAACAATTTTTAGGAACACCTTTTTCCAGTTTCTCCGACTTAATTTATTTATTAAATGATTCTCAAATCTAAGCATATTCTTTGCGTATTATAATATACAAGAAAATACCATAAAAATTCTTTGCAAATAAATCTAAAATATTATATGACACATTTTTAGAATTTGTTGGCAATAAAAATGCTATGCCATACATACTCCATATCCCAAACATTACACCTAAAAATATTCTTCCATACCTCGTTTCCCTCCCATATTTATACAATACCGCAAATGCCCCAACCAAAAAACCACTACCTCCCACAAAACTTACCCATTTATTCATCAAACCCTGTTCCCCTAAATATCCAAACAACAACATTAATGCATTCAATATAACCATCACTGTCACATCCATTTTTTCCTCTTTTAATGTTTCTTTTAAATCAACCGGCTTTTTATATAACCATATTAAAAATAGCATCGCAGCAATCAACATAATTGGTGTAGAAATAAACCAATCAAAATATCTTAAACTTGTGTTAATATTTCCTATTAAAAAATATCTAATTAAAACAACATACATTAATGCTTCAACAATTTGTACAACCAGTTCAAAGGTGATTATATCTTTTAAGATTCTATCTTCTGGTTTTAATTTATAAAAATATCCTAAAACTAAAAAAACACCTGCTACAATCTGAACAATTAATGAAAAAATTGCTGAACTTGTAACTAAATTCATATTAATGTTTATTTATAAATAAAATTTATTATTTAATGCATCACATTCTTCAATGACGCTATTTGGTCTTTCGTAAAAATCCGATTCTTCACATACTCTTCCGTATCATCTAAAAATCTTCCCACCTGAATTTTCACATAATTTTTTTCACGATTTGCTTTAACAAAATTCAAAAAAATATCATAATTCCTAAAAAAATATGTCTGCAATTCCTTGAACTCCTCTTGGGTAAAACTATAGCAATACAAATTAATGTCTATCATAACATTAAATATATCCATGTAACCATTAGAACCATCATTGTTCAACAAATAATTAATCAACTTCCTTCTCATTGGTGTATTTCCTTCTCTACACGCAGAAACCGATTCTGCTGCATAACCAACTCCATGGGAACCTCCTGTGTTGACCATGGGAATTGATGCCAATTCATACAATGCTCCTTCATCCACTTTTGCCCTATAATAAAGCCCATCAGGCTCGTTCATTACTCCTTCCATAATAGGCATCTTTTCTTTGTACTGGTAAAAAAAAATAAAGTAAAATTTTTTTTCATTTTTTTCAATGATTAACAATTTTTTTTATAATTGGCAACAATATATTATCCTTTTTCGTTATTCTCTCATATATATCAACTGCTGGTAATATTGATAGTGCAATCTTATCAATATTTTCTACATCTAATCTGTGATAATATTGATTCCAACTTTTCGCATGTGTTAAACAATCTTCCCCATAATTAATTTTCAACAATTTCTCCACTTCTGCCGGCACATTCAAACAGTTGTTCTCAAATTTACCCTTCTTTATCGGATAAACTAAATCAATTGGCATTGTAAATTTATCATATACTTTCTGCATCTTATATGTTGGTTGACCAAAAATTATTGGCGCACAATATCTAAAGTAATTATCTTGTTTTTCAACTAAAAAAATATCAACAAATGGATGTGATTTTCCCTCTAATCTTATTTTAAATCCACATACAGATTCTTGGATATTTAATCCAGCAACTTTTAATGTTTTTATATTTTCATAATAATTTAATGGCACACAAATATCTCCATCATCATCCCATGGAATAAACCCCTGATGTCTGGCAAATCCCAATAAAGAACCACCATCTAGCCACCATTCTATATTTTTAGCATTTCTGCTCCAAATCTTAAAAATCTGTAATAAATCCTTTAAAATATTTTCTTGCTTTTCTGTCATCTTAAAATCTTTGGGATATTCAACTAAATTGCATGTCCTTTTTTTCCCAAATAATTTATATTCCATATAAATTATTATAAAAAATTATTTAACAATNNTTTGCAATAAATTCATCCTGACTCTTCTCATCTAAACACAAATATTTCTTCAACAAACTTTTACTATTCCCAATCTTCAAAAAACATCCAAAATATCTCATCATTTCACCCTCCAATTTTTCCCAATATTTTACATCCTTTTCTATTTCATGAACAACCATCGTTCCCTTCCCTACCTTCAAATATTCCACCAATTCAGCCTTATCTAATCCATACACATTCATATATGCATGCACCTGTATTCCCTCATACTCTTTTACCACGCCAAACAATTTATACATCCTATTCTTTATCTCCACTATCGTCCCATCCATCTTCATACCATCCAATTTACTTACCAACCATAATTCATCCCCACCCATGTCCACTATCTTCTTCCTCCTCATCTCTATTTTTGTTATCACTTCACAACCATATTTCCTCTTATATACATCCACCACATTATCCTCCTTATCCGTCCCAAATGACTTATTGGTAAAACCCTCCATCGCCTTCTTAATATCCCTCTTCTCCTCTTCATCCAATCCCTTCCCTATCTCCGCCAACAAATCATTTCTCTCTTTCTGCAAACTTATTGTCGACATATTCCGTTTACTCATATCCTCAATCTTCTTCAACAAATTTACATCCCCAATCTTCTCACTTATTTTCTTTATCTTCCCACTATCTCCCACATTCCTCTCCTCTATCATCTTCTCCATTTTACATTCCCTTATCTTCGCCATAAAATACTTCTCATACAACTTATTAAATACCTTACTCACATTCGTATGCGGATTCCTACCCAAAAATGCTGCCAACTGACTACTATATAATATCACCCTCATTTTCCTATTCTTATAACAACATATCTTTATGCCTCTTTTTCCACCAAATTCTCCACATCCAAATTATATTCTATAAATTTCTTTAAATAATCATCTAAATAGACTTCTTTGGTGTTGTTGTTAGATTTTTTGAATTCAAATTTGTTGTTAGGGAGCATTTTTACACTCCATCCGGTTTTAAGGGCATTATAAATGAAAATCATTTTTTGAAGTTCAAGCATTTCTAAATCTGGTAGATTATTTCTTTCCATAATAGTAGATAAAATAATTTTTGGCAATAATAACTTAAAAGCAATTTTATTTATTAAAATATGTTCAAGCATAAGAACAAAAAAGTTATTCAATCTGACACAAGAATAACATTAGATGCTAAACATAATGAAATGATTAAATCTTTTAAAGATGAGCAGCGTAATTTAAAAAAATACCAGCAAGAATTAAAAGAAAAACAAAAAAGATTGGAGGAATTGCAAAATAAAACAGATGAATATATTGACCCTTTAATTATGAGTGAGCAATTTACATTGGAAAATAGTATATCAAATATTAATGATAAAATAGAGAAAATAAAGACAATGTCTAAAGAGACAGAATATTTTGTAGCAACTGGTAGTATATTATATGATTATTACAATGATATAGAGGATGTAGCATTAAAACAGGAAGAATCGCCAAAAAAGGAAGATAAAAAAAAGGGTAGGAAGAAAGTGGAAGTAAAAGTTGAAAATGGAAATATTAGTTCATTTTTTGGTGGAGAGGGAAAAAGGGCAATTAAGATGTCAGATTTTGTCCAATCAGCAACTAATTTTGACAGAGCAGAAAAATTGGATGAATATTTATCTAAAATTGATAAATCATATGGTCTAAAGGCTCGCATTGAAAGTAAAATTGATTTCTGTCGTAAATGCAAAGAAAATTATGACAAAGACTTTGAAATGATTATTAATCATATTGAAGGTTTTATGAGTTGCACCAATTGTGGTTATATGGAATATGTTATTATAGAAAGTGATAAGCCCAATTATAAGGATCCACCTCCTGAAGCAACTTATTTTGCATATAAACGCACCAATCATTTAAATGAGATTTTAAACCAAATCCAAGCGAAAGAATCTACAGAAATACCAGAAAATGTTTTGGATGCAGTAAAAGATGAGGTTCGGAAAGAGCGTATAGATGATTTAACTAAATTAACTAATCAGAAGGTTAGATATTTCTTGCGAAAACTGGGAATGAATAAATATTATGAACATGTTGCACATATTATTAATAGGTTGAATGGTTTACCGCCACCAATTATTACCAAACAGATAGAAGATAAGATACGTATTATGTTTAGTGCAGTAAATAGTGTTTGGGGAGATATTGCAAAAAAAGACAAAAAAAACTTTTTAAATTATCATTATGTTTTATTTAAATTTGTTGAATTGTTAGGACATGATGAGTACAAAGTTTTGTTTCCATTGTTAAAAAGCCGTGATAAAATTGCCGCTCATGATTTAATTTGGAAAGATATTTGTGATAAATTGGGATGGGAATATATTAAAACTATTTAAAATGCTGTTGAACGTTCACGCAATACTAAAAATGGCACACCTAAATATTGTTCATAATTGATAATATAACGTTTTTCGTATTCTGGTATTTGTTCTTTCGGAATTTTTGGTATATTATTGTACCAATAATTTGTAGCAATTGGTGTTTGGATTAGGTCGTACTTTTTGTAATATTCTCTCCAACGGTTTTCTACATTAGCTTGTGTTACATTGTAGCAATTCCAACGTGTATATGGAACACAGCATATTTTATTACCATCTGGCATAGTTTTACATCTAACCATATTATTATAAAGAGAAATTTTATATTGTTGGGCGTCTTCTTATTACTATATATTCAACACCATAATAATTGTAAGGAACTATTATAAAAGTTTTCTCCAACTCTGGATAATCTTGTTTGGGAATCTTTTTTATACCTCTAAACGTAATTAATGAACCTCCAATTGTATACTCCTCAAAATCATGTGTCTCCAAAAAAAGTTTATTCCTATTTATCTGTGTATTCTGTCCAATTGCCCAACATGTTTGGGGTGTAAATCCAACATTACATCTTGGACCAATATCTTTGTATTGTACCATATATTTTATTATAATATTATTTATGGAATATAAATCAGAAGATGAACTTTTTAACTCACCATTTAGAGAACCTATCTACTATATCTTCTCTAATAGCTCAAATTTTGTCCTTGTATTGCTTGAATCTTTACAACCCAGAACAATTAAAACAATTTATTCTTCCCCAAATCTAAAAAAAATTATTGAATATGGTAAACAAAAATCTAAAATAAATCATTTCCATTTTATAAATAACACCATCTATTCATCTTCCATATCATAAGAAAAATAAGGCTTTACTACTCTTTTCGGCAAATACTTTAATTGCTTCATTACTTCCTCCATATTATCACATTTTATTGACACTCTCTTTATATTTGCTGGAAAAATTGGCAACAAATTACAATTATCTGTTGTTAAATAAAATGCTTTTAAATGTGGTGGACTTTTAAGCATTGATATTTTGGTTTCCAATGTTAATTTTTTTACCGAATTCGGAACTTTAGTAACATCTGTTTTCCCTTCAATATATAAATCTTTTACATTTGGAAGTTTTGTCCAATCTTCTTTTGTTGTAACATTGTTTACCTTTAAAATCTTTAAACTTTTCGGTAAATATTTTATTGGCAATCTTGAATTATCCTCCAATCTTACATGCAAACTAAACAGATTGATTGGAAAAATAATTGGTTGATTTCTTAATGTTACATACATGGACTCAACACTATCTGGCAAATTATCCAAAGGATAAATGTAATAAAATGGTAAATCTAATTTCCGCAAAAATGGTGGAAAAAAAACTCTTTCTTTTGTCTCATAAAAATAATTAAATTCCAGATAAACAATTGTTGGTGGCAAATTATGTAAATCCGGTTCTAAATAATCATTCACAAAATAATGTTCCAATTCTTCTATTTCTTCCTCTATTTTCCTCAATTTTGTGTAATATTTCATCTTTTTTTATTTAGTTAAATAGTAATTTTTTATTTCACTTTTTCTAAAAAAATTGATAGTAAATTAATAACTACATTTTTTATAACTACTTGAGCAGAATGACGATTACTCATCTTTTGTCCAAACCCGTTACGCTTTACACCGACACCGACGGTGACGGTAAAGCATGCGCTTTACTCCTTGCGAAGTGGTGCGATTCAAACCGCATCCACATCCAAAGGGAGTTCCCCAAGTGCAGAACAAATGTTGCTGCACCAACCACACCCATCGTTGTCATGACTGACTGGGTTCCCAACGACTTGGACCAGTTTTTGGCCGACAATCCCGATGTTCAGCGATGCATTGTCGTTGACCATCACCCATGGGATGATGACACCAGAACGGACCCTCGCATTGTCAAGGTGCACGACACTTCCATGTGTGCAGCACAAATCTTGTACAAGCAACTCGGCTTCAAAGACAGAATCCTACAGGAGTTTGTTGACCACATTGGCTATCACGACTTGTTCACAGCACCGAATGGCGTGCCTCTTCCTGAGGCGCACATTAGCCTTCGGGCCGCTGTGGCAAAATGTAATGCCACTGTTCACTACGCCTGCTCCAAGAAAGGGACTGTTGACGGATTTTTCGCCAGCCTACACGGCGGCTACTTCCGCACTCTCGGCC
>JGI10211J14876_10001027_pt1 | contig 12203 bp, 16 predicted proteins | sample Etolagsediment_FD_14876 | JGI IMG/M metagenome (IMG submission 14876)
GCCGTAGCCAAGCCCTTCTGTGCGTCCGTCGCGTCTTGGATGTCGTCTGTCCCGTCGGTGTGACTGCTGGCGTGGGCGGGCACAGTAATCGTGCTAATCGGCGCCTGAGTTATATCGATGCCTGCACCAGACATAGTAGCCCCCTCCTTTACCAGTACACCACTCGCAAGCCGCTCGTGGCGTTACCGTACACATGGACCGACTCCACCCGCACGTCACGTATCCACACTCGCTCAGCGTCCGCCAACACAAGATCATACACGCTCGTGGAGACCGCGCCGTTCAACCGAATGTAGAACGAGACGCCAGAATTATTCGATATCAGTACGCAGTCCGAGGGGCGCGCCAACGCCAAGGTGCTGTCCGTGTTCGCTGTTATCGTGCCGGTCGCTGCCTGACTCGCCCCCGTTGCCCCTGCTGTTATCTCTACTTTCATATCTCACTCCCAATGCCCACCACACAAAGCGGCCCAGTAGTGTCCCAGGCCGCAGCTCGATCCGCCTCAGATCCTCGATGTCACTCGCCAGTTGCGCTACGCCGGCCTCGACGGCCAACAACCGCCGCTCTGCAACAACCAGACGCTCCACCAGCGCGCAGACCAGCGCGTCCCGGCTCTCAGATTGTAATTTGCTCAGAGTTAGCCACTCCTGGACGTAACGCTCCAGACCGTCCGATGATCTCTCTACTCGTGCTCTCACCAGTACACCACCCGCAAGCCGCTCGTGGCATTCATGTAAACATGAACGCTCCGAATTACCACGTCCTCGATCCAGGCGCGGTCTCCAGAGTACAAAAGAAAGTCATACACGCTCGTGGAGACCGCGCCGTTGAGGCGCACATAGGCCGTCACCGATGAATCGTTGGTAATCATCACTTGCGACGACGCATCAGCCAACGCCAAGGCGCTGTCCGTGTTCGCTGTTATCGTGCCGGTCGCTGCCCTGCTAGCTCCGGTCGCTGGCATGGTCGCCCCCTACGCTGTCTAGTTGTCAGCAAACGCCGCAGCCTTCAGCCACTTCGTCCCATTGCACATCAGGAGGACAACGTCCTCCTCCGAGGCATCCAGGGCGATTGCTCCGCCGGCCTCCAACGTGCTACCCTCGCTAATGGTGATGTCCGAACTGCCAGAGTTGCACGTAAGCGCCACAAACTGACCCGCAACAGAGCAGGACGCCATTGTCACGTTGTGCGTCGCTGTCATGGTGGAGGTGGCAGTAATCACCAACATGCTCGTGACCGGCGTCAGAGTAGTGCCAGACACCACGGCAGTATCAGACGCGCCCGGACTCATGGAAAACGGGCCGGCCAAGGTCAAGCCGCCCGCCGTGGTAAAATCGGTGCCCGCTGCACCAATGTTCACGATCTGACCGTCGGTTGCGTCCAGTTGATCCGCACCGAATACCCACTCGTCAGCGCCCGAGATCTCAAAGTCCACCTGATCATCTGTGTCAGCCGTAATGGACGTGTCGTTGTCGGCGTCCAGGTCTATCACATTGCCAGCAACGTCAAAGCCAACGTCCCAACCAGTCCCGCCCAGCGCAATGGCGGTCTCGGTGTTCTGTGCATCCTGAGAGATGTTGTCGATCAGAATGCCGTAAACGCTGTTGGTCCCCGCCGTCGAGTTCCCAATCCCCAGGTCAATGTTCAAAGCCGCAAGGGAGTTAGTCCCCGCCGTCATCACATTGGTAGTGTCCAGTATCTCGAACAGGTACTCAGTGGTATCAGTGGTAACAGTGCTGGCGCCAAAGTCCTTCATCACAAAGACGTCAGCCCCGCCAAGTTCCCAATCCACCTGATCATCTGTGTCGGCCGTGATGGACGTATCGCCGTCGGCGTCCAGGTCCAACTTCTGACCATTCAGGTCGCCTATCACGCTGAATACCAGACCAGACGAGGAGAGATTCAGACGATTTGTCCCCCCTGTGCTGAAGTCAAGATTGTTGGCCGCCGACCGGTACAATCCCGTGTCGCTGTCGCCTTCCATATACAACGCCACCGCCGCAGCGGTTGACGATGCGGTCAGGTCTATCGGGCCAGTTATATGAGAGACTCCCTGTGTCTCCGCGCATTCAGGCGCCCGGCAACCTGCTAGCAATGCCAGCATAGCCAGCAGAGCCAGCAGAATAGCCGCGCCAATGCGTGTTAAGTTTTTCATTTTCCCACCTCCTACGTTTTTCATAGCGCCGCACGAATCCGGGCCAGCGTAGCGACGCCCACGCCACGAACACAGCGCAGGTCGGCATCACTCGCAGCCCGCAGGTCAGCCAGGCTTCGATAACCAGCCTCAACCAGGGCCATGTGTAGCGCCTCGCTAAACTCAACGCCCAGGTACAGGCCGCCCGTACCCGCGTCCATGTTAGCGGATGGGGCGCGGCTTTCCAGCGCCGCCACCCGCTTGTCTAACTCGCGCACTTTCGTCACCACGTCAAAGCTCCCCATCAGCCTAGCCCTCGAGAAACCAAAACACGATGGTCACGTTCTGGGCCGCCGTGCCGCTGCCGCCATCATAGTCCAGGCTCCAGTGCACTTCACGGTCTCCAACAGGGTAATGGTACGGGTCGCTCGCGTTCGCCAGGTCGCCGTTGAAGTCGTCGGCGTCCAAGACGGTGGGCGTCCCGCTGTCCCCAATCGTCGCACCGTCGATAACCCCATCCGGGTCACCAGCATCTCCCACGTCAATCGTCGCGTCAGAGTCGTTCTCAGCATTGGCCGAGATTTCCAGCAGAGTAGCCGCGCCAGGCAGTTTGAACGCACCCACTGCGTCTGCCGACAGAGTACCATGCAGATGAATCGTCACGCTGTACAGAGTCCCAAGCATTTCAAACCCTCCTAATTGATATTGATATAGGCCACCCCTAACTAGCTGGTGGCGTTTCGTTTTCCAATGCCGCGATAGGTCGCCACACCATAGGCAAACCAGTCGAGGACTTTGATGGGCAGCAGGTCGTTGGTGAACAGTAGCCCCGAGCTGCGGCTGGTCACAGAGAACAACTCAGGCAGTGGATGCTTACCACCGCCGGGCCGCTGTTCGTAGCTCATCTGGATCACCGGCGCAATCTTCGGGTCAGCCAGGTAAGCCCATTTGTATGCGTCCGTCCACTCGGGCACGGCGATGGGAACAGGCCGAGGATCTCCAGGACGGCTTTCGCCGTAGGGGTTGACGTCTTTGTCGGCCGTTGTGGGCCGACCGCCCGTGCCCTGCCCGTAGCCAAAGTAGATCAGCGCATCATCGTAGAGTTCGCCCGGCACCAGACAATACATCGGCCACAGGCCCTGAGCCTTCCCACTGCCAAGCTCTGTTTGCTCAAAGCACTCCAAGCGGGCCGCTTTCCAAGCCGACCACGAGAAACTGGTGGTAGCCAGGTTGCCGTGATCCGTGTGGAACAACGCCTTGCTGTCCTGGTCCAACGTCGGGCCAACTCCGCTGTTCGCAGTGAACAGGGCCGCAATCCTGTCACTCCGAGTCCGAACGGCAGACCGGACCAACTCTTTGGGAATGGCCTGGATCAAACCAAGCTGGCTCTTGCGTAACATCTCCATAGTGATTCCCACAAAGCCGCCGTACTTCACGAAAGAATCGCTCTCTTTGGTGTCAGAAACGTCAAGCTCCGTGTACGCTGCACGCTCGGCCACAACGGGCAGGTTGCCGATGCCGCCAAACTGTATCCAGGCCATGTCGTGCGTAGAACCATCGTGCGGCTGGACACTGACAAGCGGCTCATACCAGCGGTATGTGCTCAGGCCGTCGTAGATGTTGACCATGACCTTGTTCATGGCATTGACCGCGATGTCTGCCAGGGTTGTGGTATCCGCACCCGCAAGCTGGGCACGGTCCGGGTCAAACACACCGCGCCAGCGCCAGTCGCCGGTGATCACGCGATAAAGCTCGTCCACGCGACGCATGGAGGGCGGTGGAGTCTTGGCATCAGGCACGCCAAAAACCCAATCCATAGCAGCCGTGATCTCGTCCATCGGAGTCGTAACGCTGGCAACACCAGCGTCCAACGGCCGCCCCATGCCCTGCACTACACCGTCGGACTGCAACTCGGCCCAAAGCGCGCGCTGGCGCGCTATCGCTGCGTCCACTACGCCCGGCGTGACGTCCTCTCGATCAGACAACTCAACACGGATGGACGCCACTATCGCGTCAGGCAGGCCGCAACTCAACAGGGCCGCGTCTACGGCGCGCTCCTTCATGTAGACCACCCAATCATCGGCCTGGTCATCCGCAACCGGCGCGGCAGGCCGCTCCTCCTCCAGCCCCACTTCAGGGGCCGGCTCGGCAGTCACAGAGGTAGTCGCCTCCTCGACCGCTCGAATCTCAACAACGTTCTCTTCCATGTTCAAACCCTCCTGTTTTAACTTTTGCTCTTTTTGTTCACACAGTTGTGCCAGGACACCCGTACCATCGACGGCTGGCACATTGACCGCCGATGTCTCTGTTCCTCGAGGCCCCTCAAAGATCAACTCGCAGGTTACGCCGTCATACGTCTTGCCGGGCCAGTGTGTGCAGCCGCCCTCAAGCCAATCACTGCCACAGATGGAGCAGATGATCTTGCTGTAGTTCCAACCAATGGAGAACCGGTCTATCTGACCGTCCACAAAGCTCCGCATTCCCCGCTCAGTGGTCAGCTCAATGGTCTGCAAAAACCCGTCGCCGTCAAAGATGCTGGCAGACACGATACCGTCCCGGCTGCCAATGTCGCCAGTGTCGTGATTCCGTAGAAACGGCTGGCCTGCAAAACTCTCACCAAAACCAGCCAAATCATCATGACGAAACCGAAAATGGTTTGCGTTCGGGCCGTCACGGAACACCACGGCATCAAAAGCCACCTTGCTCAACTCCCCCGCGTCAAGCGCCTCCCGCAGTTCCGCACGCCGCACCTCGTCAACCTGACGGCCGGCCATGCTCAACTCTGCGCGGACAGGCACGCTCATCACCACACCTTGCATAATACCCCCCTTTTTTACTTCGCCTCGGCCAATCTCCACTTGGCGATAATGCCGATCAACTCACGAAAACACGACATGCACATATCCCGTCCCAACGGGCCAGTGTCATCACCTTGCCCGCGGCCCACAAGCTGGCGCAACTGCGCCCGCGCCTCGTCCGATAGCCCCTCAACACCGTAATGAAAATGGATATGCGCAAAGGGCACGGTCAATGGCCGACCACACTTGCTACACTTCACGCCTTCATCCTCGACCCATTCTATGGGCATAATTCCCTCCTCGTCTAATTGGGCGTCCCGGTCGTGCCGCTCACCTCAATCGTGCCCGCCCCGTGAGTATGCGCGCTTTCACTGCCAACTGAAACGCCACCCATNGCCAAGGTCCCCACCCCGTGACTGTGGCTACTCTCACTGCCCGTTGTCCCGCTCACACTGCCGGAGAAACTATGACTATGGCTGCTCCCCGCGTCCGTTGTTCCGCTCACCGAGTAACTCCCGTCGCCGTGGGTGTGGCTGCTCTCGTTGCCCGTGTTGCCCGAATCACTAAAGGTATGAGTATGCTCATATTGCCCAAACAATGCCGCCGACGTTGTACCAGAAACACTAATCGAGTGATTATGCGAACTCCCCGCCCCGCTTGTCCCGCTCACGTTGGCCGAGAAGCTGTGATTATGGCTACTCTCACTGCCCGTTGTCCCGCTCACACTGCCGGAGAAACTATGGCTATGGCTGCTCCCCGCTGCCGTCGAACCACTGAGAGATCCTGTCAGGCTGTGGCTGTGGCTGCTCCCCGCCCCGGTTGTGCCAGACGCGGTATCAGAAAAATCGTGGGTATGCTCGGCGTCATCTTGTTGCTCATCGGCAATGAGGGCCAACCAGCAGGCAACTTGGCTGCCAGAGTAGAAACCGTCTAGTAACCCTTGCTCCACGCTCACGTCACTCACTTGCGCAGTCCCTCCCAATCGCGCCACGCGCGCCTAGCCTCACGCCGCCGCCGTGTCTCCTCACTCTGTGCATATTTCAGCCAATAGCGATATTCTCGAGCTGCACGATACACCAGCATATCAAATTGTGTCAACAACATTGTTGTGATCCCCGCCGCTATCGCCTGCTCTGCCGCCAGCTCCTGGGTGGCCTTCCACCACACGAACAACACCAGCCCCTCCAGATGGCGGTCCGGCACGGTCAATACGTCATCATCGGCAGTGGGATAATCATGATCGGCCAGGTATCCCACCACGATGTCTTCACCAGTCGTCGGCTTCGAGCCTAACACCAACGTCTCCGGCGCATGGACGCCCCACACGTCGTAGTATGACCCGCCCCAAAAGTCGCTTACACCCTCCCTTGGCCGGCGAGCCAGAAAAACCATCGGGTCTTCGCCGTCGGGATACTCCACACTGACAATGGATCTCGGATGTGTCAGCGACGACAATGAGTACTCCACCTGGTCAGTCACACAATTAATCGTCGCCGTCAGACGCCGAGAGAAAAACACGCTGTAATCACGGATCGCGTCACTGATCCACGCATTTATTGTCGCATCAGGCCACTGTGTCTCATCGGCCATCCGTTGACGCACAATTGCCAACAATCCTGCTCTGGTCGTCACGCTCCACCCCCGTACCCCGGCGCCGGATCCGGCGCCGCCTCAATCTCGTCACCCGGCCCGCAAGTCCCCCACGGGCCGCTCTCAAAATCGGGGCAGTCCAATGGCACGCCGCCAGGCGAACCACACGCCCCCCAGGGCGCAGCCCCGCTCAGGTCAACACAAGCCCCCCAAATCTGTCCGTCAAAACTTGACGGAGACCCGGTCGGTCAAGGACCGGGGAAAGGCCAATCCTCTCAGGGGTCTTCTCCGTGCTCGGCCTCCATATGTGCGTCCAACTCGGCCTGACTACCAAATTCCGCACCACAAATCGGGCACACATACACCGGAGGGACAGGATCATGCTCCTCCAAAATATGCTGTTCCAACTCCTCCAGCGTTGCAAATGTCGCACCACAGATCGGACAGGTATACACAAGCGGAGGTGGAGGTGGAGGTGGGGGCGGCTCAGGCTCCGGGTCCGGGTCAGGCTCCGGGTCCGGGTCAGGGTCAGGCTCCGGTATCCACTCGGTCGTCAGGTAACACCTACAACCAGCGTGCAGGGGGGGGCAACACACCCCCCCAGGAAACATCTCACCCACGGCGACCATGACATCATCCAGGGCGCGACATTCACTACATGCACCGCTGTCCTGCACATGCCAACGTTTGCCTCTCCCCATCTACAAGCCTATCTCGCTCCAACTAACCACCGATGAGCGGCCAGCGCCCATCCCACGCGCATCCTTCAGCCACTCGTAATAATCCAACCGCGCTTGCCGCATAAACCAGCCCAACCCGGTCGCCAATTGGACGCCGCCCCCATCCAATTCTTGCCGTGCTACTGTCATCGCCAACTCTTGCGCCGCTTTCCACCACACGAACAGCGCTAAGCCCTCCAGGTGCCGGTCCGGCACGGTCAATACGTCATCATCGGCGGTCAACTCGGTATGATCGGCCTCGTACACCAGACCAATGTCCTCACCCTCGTCAGGTTTCTGTGCAATGACCAGTGTCTCCGGGGCCACCGTGCCCCGCACATCATACCACGGCCCGCCCCAAAAGCAGACGTCCTTCTCGGCGCGCCGAGAAAGATACTCCGGAGGGTCCTCATCCTCCGGCCACTCTACGGACAGCACAGAGCGAATGCCTGTATAGCCACTCAGGGAATACTCCCGTTGATCCTCCACGGCGGTTATTGTGGCCGCCACCCGCCGCCGAAAGTACACTGAATAGTCACGGATCGCGTCATTGATCCAGTTATCCAGGGTTGAGTCCGGCCACTGTGTCTCATCGGCCATTCGCTCACGTATCACATCATCACGCAGGTTTGCTCGTGTGGTCATCACTCTCCACGGCTACGCCGCTAACAATCTCCTCAAATGCGTCCTCACTGACGCGCTCTCCCGCAAATTTCAGCGTCAGGCGCACGGCCAGCCGCCGCAACGCCTCTGAATCACCTACCATGTCGCGCAATTCCTGCAATGCCTCGGCCATGCTACTGGCAGCCAATGCCAGCGCATGATTGTCGTCCGGTGCAATGTCAGGCAATCCAATCTCCACGTCTGCCACGCTCACCACCCGCCCACGCCGCAGGCCCAGGAGCACAGCTCTGTTCCACGCATGAACAGCCACATCAGCCAACATCCAGCCAAAGTATGCCTGACGACGACGCAAAAACCGCCGCCGTTGTTCACCCAACGTCTTGGCCGATGCTAGGTTGGCCGTCTCTGACTCGCCAACATCCAGCAGCGACAGCCCCGGCCCGCCCGCCACGATCATCCAGCGAATGGCCCGCCCGTCCGCCTCGGCGTCCTGCGCCCGCAAATTCGGCGTCACGGCCTCCCAGGTTTCCACATCACGCTCTTTGACCACCACTGACCCCGAAGCCGGCTCACCACGATATTGCTCCGCTTTCTCTTTGACCATGTGACCAGGCACAGACACGATCCACAAAAACGCCCGCACTGCGGCGTTCAGCCGCACACGATCCTCCAACCAGCCAGTGTAACGGCGCAGCCACTTGAGGACGGACGCCAGATCAGACGAACCGCGCAAGCAGCCAACCGGACGATTCACCGCGTAATGCAGCATAGCGGGCGGTACCCGCGCACCGTTAAACTCTGTCGGCAGCGCACGGGGATGACGCCAAATGATGTCATCCTCCCCAATCATGCCCGACGCCTCGTGGTATTGTGTCTCGGCCTCGTAATCGCCCTCACGCCAGTCTATGGCCCTTATCCGACTGGCAGGCACAGCGCGAACGAAGCTCATCCCGTCAACGTTCGTATGCAACGTCGGAAACAACTCCCCGCTGCGGCTCAACTCGTCACACCACGCCGCTTGACGCATCGTCATCCGATTCTCAGGGTGATCCATGAACTCACTCAAAAATGAGTCCAACGCGCGGTAGGTGGGAGCACGCAGGCGAATCCCATCCCCGCCTACAACGTAGGCCGTCACAATTGAAACAAGCCGTTTCGCCATCGGATTTGTACGCCAGAGCGACAACGCGTCCTTCAACTCATCGCGCTTTTCGCCCCACGTCACGTCCAAGTCCGTCCCCGCGCGACCAATAGCAGATAGGCCGTCCGCCGGCTTTCCAACGTCAACCGCCGTCACAGACGCCAACCATGCGCGAAAACGACCCCACAACCGCTTGATCATCCCAAAATCCCCACGCAGAATCCTGCAAAAACAGAATGTATATAGAGAGTGTAATTAGTCCAAATGTTTTGTTTTTCTGCTGCTACTACTGCCGCTTCTGCTGCTACTTCCTGCTATGCACGCACGCGCACGCGCATTCCGTGCTACTGCTGCTACCACTGATGACGGTCTAACTCACGAACACGGTCCGACGGCGCAATCACCACGGACGCCCCCGTCCCCGCCCGCTCCAGATACCGCACGGCATAGCGAAGCGCATCCATCCCGTGGTCATCCAACTTCACCGGCGCTTCCTTGTCAGGCCGGCCATCCATGCCCGGCGGCCACACATAACTGGTAATCTCCTCCTCAGTGCAGGTGGGCCGCTTACTTTGCATCAACTCTGCGTCACGCTCCACCAGCGCGCCCCGGAGCACGAATAGCCGGGGTTTGCCATCACCAGCGCGCTTCAATCGCTCCTGCACGGCCTGGACGCCTACCGTGATCTCCTTACGTGCAGCGACCGTCGAAATGCCACACTCTGCCAACGTCGCTCGACCCTCCGCATCCCAATCCCCCACGGTGGCCTCTATCCGCTCACCGTCAGAATACTCAGCAATCGTCCGCGCATGTTCACGCACCGTCCGCCGGGTCATGTAAACCTCACGGTACAGGTACATGCGCCCGTCCCCATCCACCGCCCACCACTGACAGCAGAACGGGTTGGTATACCCAAAGTCAATGGCGCGAAACCGCCGCCAGTCGTCGGGAATAGCAAAGGGGTCCAACAAGTGCACCGCCGGATCCCAGTCGTCGTACACCATGCCCTCGGCGGCCGCCCAAATGCCCTTGCGCAATCGCGCGTAGCGAACACCCGTCAGACGGTCCAGCTTCGCCAGGTAGTCCCGGCCCTCGCCCGTCCAAGCGCCAGCCTCGTCATCCCAGAGAACAGGATTGTCCTCGTGGCGGCTCTCTATCATCGGCACGCCGCCTTCATCACACCGCTGCTTCAGCCAATGAGTTGGAGGCCCTGGGTTGCAGTCCCCGATCAATTGTTGGAACGGCATCACGTTGTTCCGCATCCGCGTCAGTAGATACTCCCACTGTCTGACGCTGCCCTCCTCGGCCTGGTTGAAAAAGACCAAATCAAACTCAGCAGACAACACCTTGCCCGGCTTATCCAAGCCGGCCAGCGCAATAACAGAACCGTTGGGATATCTAAACTCTTGCTCCCCAGTGCGGAACCGGATCGAATCATCCCAGTGAATAACGCGCTTCTGGTACGTCACCAGCACGGTTTGCGTCATCGAAAGCCGCGTCCTCCGCACAACCGCCGCCCGCACCCCAGGATACCGCCGAGCATAATAGTCCAGCTTCTCCAAGCCGGCGCGCGTCTTACCCGTGCCAGACGGCCCACTGATAACCACCTCGCTATCGTGATTGTAAAAGAGCTTCAAGGCGCCGCCCCTCGGACGGTACTCACAGCTTGCTTTCGTCAACACCACTGATCACCTTCACAACATACTCAATACCAGCCCCGCCTTCGCCGGTATGCTCAAGCCGTTGAGCGGGCCTACCGATCAGATAGTTAGACAACCATTGCCGCGCGCGCCAATCGCCCTCGGTCTTCGCAAGCTCGACCGCCTTATCCACAATCGCGCGCCAGTCCGAGACCTTGACCCGCGCCCGCAGCGACCGGAGGTATTTCTCCTCGACCGACCGCTTTGGCCGGCCCTGAGGATTCCCGCTCCGACCCTTGACAAACTGCCCCTTCGCATTCCGCTCCCCCACTTTCTCACCCTCACCCGCCTGCCTGCTAACCACCTGCTATCAGGGACTGTCAGCCCGCATCACCGCGCACACTCCAAACCATCAGGCATCAGTCACCTCACCATACTTTGCAGCAGGACAGACGCAATGCCGACCAGTCCCGTCATCCCGCCAACCAATGCCACCCAGGTCTTCAAGCTGGCGATTGCATACTCGCACTTTCTAACTCGGCCATTCTGCGCCGACAACATCGCCTTGATCTCCTGCAGCGATTCATGCGTCCGCGCAGACTCACTCCCAAACAGATTGGAGAAATTCTCACGCCACTGTTGCGTAGCCGGATCTATGCTCATACACACCTAACCTTGTCCCCTCGCTTCCCCGGGTGCTGCTCCCCCTGAAACAGCACCCGAGGAAAGGAAGAAAATTTTGCACACACGCGCTTGCTCAAGGCGCGCACGCGCCATGAAACCTACTGACCATCGGAAAAAAACAGATCGTGAATCAAATTAGCACCGCCGCCCACCAGCACGGCCGACACAATCAAATTCACAGGATACGCCAACGTCACACCAGCCGCAGCCAGCAGATCAACGCCGGCCAGGAACGACAACACGCCGCCAGTAATCAGCGCCACATACATCAACAGCCAGCGGCCGTCCTCCCAATAGCGATCAAACAACGGCGATATCAAGTACTCCACCAAACGCTCATTCACCAACGCCAAAAACAGACCAACCTCCAATGCGTCCATTTCTACCTCCCCTTTTTATGGTCCTACTTCTTCCTGATCTCGATTCGATACGAATAGATGCCGGGGCGATTGACAGGCCGCCAGCCAGCAAACAACGTTCCCGCAGGACGACAATACTCATACCCCAGGTCGGTTCGGATATTCTCAACAAGCGGCGTCCCGTCATCCTCCATCCACAGCGCGTAACGGGTGGGCGCGCCGAGATGATTCCATTCCAAATATCCGTTCTTGTCCGTCACTCCCCAGATATTCATGTGGTCGTAAGCGATGCCTTTGGAGCCCTCGGTGTCAAAGCGTACCTTGACGCCCTGCAATGGCTGGCCGTCTTCGTCCAAAACCGTGACGTAAATCTTCTTCAGGCCAGGGCGATTGTCACACGCGGAAAGCCGCGTCACACTCGCCGTCCACGGCGCATTACCATCGACCAGGACACCGGTTGCCAGAAACGGTCGGGTATCATCAAACAACTGCACACAACCAAGCCGCCACAGCA
>JGI10211J14876_10001028_pt1 | contig 12203 bp, 11 predicted proteins | sample Etolagsediment_FD_14876 | JGI IMG/M metagenome (IMG submission 14876)
CCAAACTTAAACCCTTTGATAAAATTCTTCTTACTTCCAATATTAGTAATATATATAATGTTTATGGTATTTAGATTTTTATTCCCTAACTTAAATGATTTTGGCAAGGGACTAAAACAATACGTTGATTCTAGAACTGAAAATAATATTAATAATACCGGATATGTAGAAATATTCCCTCCAATTTTTGCTGTATTTTTAGTTATAATAATTTTATTGTACAGCGGTTTATTTAATACAGGAACATCTCAATAAATCTTTAATTAAATAGTAATATTTTAGTATTTAATTTTTTTATCAAATACAAAAATCTTATAAAACAAAAAAATTTTATAAAAAAAAATTTCTGCTTTATGAGACAGATTAAGAATACAATAAATATCTAAGATAAAAATATATATATGAATTTTATAAATTGTGAAGAAATTATGAGAAATCTTCTATTAAACCAAAATGGATTATATAGAATAAAATGGCCATTAGCTATTTTAGTATCCGTAATCGCAATAAATGTATTGTTAAATTCAAATGCTAAAATAGAATCTTGGTACATTTACGTAATTGCTTTAATAGTATCTTTTATTGTAATTCTTTTATGTAGATATTTTTGCATCTGCATCTGTTTCATCAAGTGAACTCGCCGGATTAGTAAGAAAATGCACTCAATGCAATATGACAAATGGAGTAGAAAAGTTTACAAACATGGAAGAGGGTGAGCAAAAGGAAAGTAATATGGAAATGGATATGGAAGCAAATGATATGGAAGGTAATAATATGGAAAGTGAAGAAGAAAAAAGAATTGAGACCGAAGAACTACCACAAGAATTAAATAATGATGCAATTTTAAAAGAAGACGAAGGAGAAATGATGGAATCTTTCCAAAATCAAATGATTGATGATCGCATGTTTCATGGAACAAACTCTCCAATCGGTGATTCATACCCCTCTAAACAAATGTCATTTGCCCCACTTACACCACAACAACAACATAAACAAGATAGTAGCAAATGCTTATTAGGTAGAGATGGATGTATGCCATTATGCTCTGGATATACTACAAACAGATGCAATATAGTATCTCCAGTACCAGGTCCAACATGGCAAGTACAAACTGCTGCAACTGTTCAAAATCGTTTAATGAACAGGCAATATGTTCCATCAAAATGTCCTATTGGTCCCCAAGTATTAAGAAGAGCACCAGATTGCAAGAATGTTGGATTCAATGACAGCCGTGCTCCTCAGCAAGTAACATGTCAAGCTGCCCAAGAGCCTCCCGTTTACAATGTTCAATAAATAAAAATTAATTAAAGATAAATAAAAATCTATTTATCTATTATATTATGAACAAAAATTCTGGAAGTAATTTTGGAGAAGTCATTGGTATAATTTTAGTATTATTACTTTTGTTTTATCTTATTTCTTATTTATTCAATACTAGAACTCAACAACCTGTAAGAATGGAAAATTATGCAAATAATCAAAATCCCGGACTCTGCTGTGGTCAGGCTGATTGGTATTTAGGTAGAGAAAAAGCCAAACAGATGTGTGGTCAAAATTATATGTAATAGATTGAATATCTCATGTCTTAAAGCAAATTAGGGAACCCATGGTTCCTTATTCTGTCTTTAATACACACAAAACTACGTTTTGTGGATTAGAAACCTTCAAACTAGTTTGAAGGTTTTTTACAACTGCTATAAAACATAAAATTTTACTTTGTAAAATTTTTTATATAAATAATAGTAAAGACATAATATATGAAAAATATAAAAATATTAGTAATATTAGTATTAACATTGTTATTTTTATTTTGGGATAAAAATTATGAAATAGAATTCTTTGGTAATAGAGAGAAAATATGTGGTCTTCAAAATTTAAATAGGATTGATATTTGGGAAAAAACAAAAAATAGGTATGGAGAAAAAGTATCATTAGATATTTTTCCCAAAACCTATCTTCTACCAAATGAAATCAATGATATAAAAAAGGATAAAAATTCACAATTTATTCTAAAAAAATTATGGGCTGGTGCAAGAAAAGGTGTTGACTTATTTGATAATAAATCAGATATCACAAAAAATTATAAAGATTATGATATTGCTCAGGTATATATCAAAAATCCATTACTAATTAATGGTTTTAAATTTGATATAAGATTTTTCCTGGTCACTTATTGTGGTATTGGCAATTTTCTATATGTAAAAGGATATAACGTTTATACAGAGAAAAAATTCAATTATCAATCACAAGATAGGAAAAGAAAAATTAATCAATCTTTTGGTACAGATGAACATTATAATATTAATAAATTACCAAGAACTACTGAACAATTGGCAAAATATCTAAATATAAATTTTGACATAGTATTAAATAAATTAACTGAAAAAATAAGTAAGATTATAAATTCTTGCAATGATTTATGTTGTAAAAATGATAGAGAAAATCATAATTTTAATATATATGGTTTAGATGTAGAATTATTAGATAACTTAGAGCCAATGGTAATAGAAGTTAATTCAGCTCCAAGTTTACGTTTTGACGTAGAGTGGAAAAGTAAATTAATATCAGGATTATTTGAAGATTTAAAAAAAGAAACTTTTAATAATAAAAATTGGATAAAAATAAATTAGGAATATTTAATCCGAAATAAGCAATTTATTTGTTTAAAATAATATGGATAAAATATTAAATGCACCCTATGATGTTAGAGGAGAATTGCCAAAAATTGCCAACCAAATGGAAAAAAATGGTAAAAAAATTATATATTGTAACATTGGTAATCCACTTGCCTTAGAACCAGAACCAATCTATAAGTATCGTGAATTTTTATCAAATCAATTAATTGAAGACTCTAAAAAAAATATTTGTAAGGTTGATATTGGAGCTTATTCTCCTTCTGCTGGATTTCCAGCAGTTATAAAATCAGTTCAAACATTTATAAATAAAAGAGATAATTGCAATACCCAAGATAATGAAATTAATTATTTAACAAATGGAGCAACCGAAGCAATCCAAACGATATTAAAAGTTTATTTATGGAATGAAAATGATGTTATTTTATTACCAAGACCTGCATATCCAATTTATCATGCATATGCAGATGTTTTTGGAGCAAGTGTTGAGTATTATGATTTAGATGAAAATTGGAAAATAAATTTAAGCTCAATAGTAGAAAAAATAAATCATAACAAAAAATCTAATAAAAAAATTGTTCTAATGGTAATAATTAATCCAAATAATCCAACTGGCAGTATTTTATCATATAATCAATTAAACAATGTTGCTAAAATTGCTGAAAAAGAACAAATACCATTGATATCCGATGAAGTATATATGGAAAACGATTTAGAAAATAGATTTATCTCAATGAGGAAAGTTGTTATAGAAAATAAAATAAATATAAAACTATTTTCATTGCATAGTTGTTCAAAAGGCTTTATTGGAGAATGTGGTTTTAGAGGGGGATACTTAAATAATTTAAACTTAACCCAAAAAGAAAAGGATGTAATTGAGAAATATTTAAGTATGAGACTTTCGCCAAATTCTATGGGTCAATTAGTTATGTATGCAATGACAAGTTTATACGATACAGAAGAAGTTATAAATCAAATTAACCAAAAAAAAGAAAAATATAAACAAAAATTAAATTTTCTTTATAAGGAATTAAATAACATTGGCTATAAATGTATAAGACCAGAGGGTGCAATGTATATCTTTCCTAAAATACCATTAAATGATAGGATAAACAAGATTGCATTAGAAGAAAATAGGGAATATGATTTTATTTGGTGCCGAGAATTTCTAAAAGAACATAATATTTGTGTTATACCTGGTTCAGGATTTAGAAAACCTGGATATTTTCGTATGACTATTTTACCAAAATTGGAAGATTTACACTATTTTATTGATTGTCTTAAAAAATTTACACCCATGAAACATGTTGGGTAATGTTACAATGAAGGTTTGAAATAACCATTTTAAACCTTCATTGGTATAAATAATTATATTTATAAATAGTATGTACAAACCTATTTTTCTTTTCTTTATCGCAGCATGTGTTTATTATTTTTTCTTCTATATACCAAAATATAATTCAAAAGAAAATTTTTATGTTGATAAAAAAATACGTAAATTTTGCAAAGATAAAAATATGAAAGTTGCTTTTAACCCAACTATTTGCTCAACTGGCAAAGGTATTAACAGGAAATACGATTTTTTTAGAAATTGTAAATGTACAGACCAAGATAATCAATGCACTATTTGTTATAAAAAACCAAAAATTGCAACCATTTTTTAATCATTCTCAACAAAATCCTCTAATTGTCTTCTTATTTCACTCTTGTATTTACAAGTGTAAAATTTCTTTATATCTATATTACCAAATTTATTAATACGTACCAACAAATCAATATAATCAATATCTAAATTTAACCTTTTTATTATTGATACTAATTCTACTATTGTTTCCTTCTTTGCCTTATTTGTAATTAATACTCTTATTATTTCAGATAATAAATATATTTCCATATAACTGACTCCATATTTTTGTAATAATGTATTATATACCTTTCTATTTGTATAATATAATGAAACTTTATTTAATAACGTAGTATATTTTCGTTTCTTGAATATATAATTATTCGCATTACCTTCTAATAAGTTTTTATGTAATAAATTTGTCTTAGCTAATGTTAATATTGCACTATTATTATTTAGCTCCCATAATTGTTTTTCAAAAATTAGATTTTGTATTACATCATTTTTTGATAAATTATTTGCAATTTTACTACAATATTCTAATTTTTTATTAACAGAAATATTTTCAGGCATATTATATAAATAATTTTCATGTATCATAAATGGATATAAGAATTTATCACTATAAAATTTATTTATACTATCATCTATACCTAATTCATTATTTGAAAATATTTCATTTAATTTATCTATTGATTTTTCATTTGAATTTTTTTGACAAAATGAACATAATATATTCTCAATATCTTCATCACTAATTTCATTTTTTTCATAAAAATAAAATATATCTCTCACAAAATTATTTATTTTTCTTATATCTTTGTCCATTTTAGACAAAATTAAATCTATCTGATAATCTGTAAATTCTATATTATTTAATTTACTAATATCAATCAAATATTTTCTGTAATCCTTCTCATTAATTTTTTTTAGTTTTATTACCATGGATATTTTTTTTAACTCATTTATTTTTTTATCATTTGTTTCCTGACATACACATATAATAGGATGTGTGATTTTTAATGATTGTTCTTTTTTTCCTCTTTTTTTAACAGATAGTAAAGATATAAAATCAGTTATAACACTCTTATCATTTGCATTATTTGGTATATCTAAATCATCCAAAATAATTCCAATTTTATCAGGTCTATGAAATAACATATTTAAAATACTTTTACTATTAATAATTTGCATAATGCATTCTTTGATTGATTTTGCACCACGCATATCAATTGCATTAAAAATACGCGTTTCAAAATTCATTTTTTCTAATATAAATTTTGCCAATTCAGATTTAAATGAGATTGCATTTCCCATTATCATTATAATTTTTTCTTCCATCAAATTAATATCCTTTACTTTTTCAAATTTTGAAAACCAATCTTTTATCAAATTTTCATCATTTCTTTCCAAATTATAAAATTGAGTCCATTCATTAAATTCTATATTTTTAAAATTAGGTTTCATTAAAAACTATTATTATTTAATAATAATAGTTTTAAACTAACTATTTTTACTTACTGCGTTTACTGATTTGGAATATTTAAACATCTACTATAACTATTTTTTCCAGACATTATACCTAACCAAGATGCATCTTCATTTGGAGAAGGACCACAATTTTGTACAAAGCGGCATCTTTCATTCTCTACATTTCCTCTAGTTAATTGTGTCATATTTGCATTAAAATCACTACTACCTGCAGTTGTAAATCTCTTTGTTCTTTGTGTTTGATCATCATAACAAGATGTACTTCCTACATTTGCCACAGGAATATTAAATGTATTTCTACAAATATGCTTGCTTGAGTCACTTGGGTCTTCGCCTAAATCTTCCCAATAGTCTGGGCAGCGAATACCTACATTACGCATATAATCTACAGGAGGAAGCATATTTGAACTGGTCATACTATTATCTACCTTATCCTTTGTTACAAAATAATAAATCATTAAAATAATTACTAATAAAATAAATAGAAGTAATATTCCTAATAATATAGCTTTTACTAGATCCATTATATTTATAGAATAGATATTTTAAGTATCCCTTAATTTATAAAAAAAACTAAAAAGTAGTTGTAACGGACCTCAATGTCTTCGTACCTGAACTAGATAAATTCTCAGGTAGAGGTATTGGATTTGGAAGATTTTGTACATTATCTAAATATCCCAAGTATTGCTGAACTTCTGCTAATATTGTAGGTACACAATAATCTGCAACTAAGCTATTTAATTTATTAATCTGTTCTCTAAATCTACAATTCAAATTTTCTGAAAATTGCAAATACGTTGATCTCATTACGATTTCTAATTCAATTGGAGATTGTTCTCCAATAACCCATTTTTTACCAGATTGTAACCATACTTGGTAGCGAATTAAATTTTGTAATACATTCATATTGTCATTTGAAAAAAATAGAAAACTAAGAGTTGAATCTTGCTGAATACCTTTTAATGCTTCATTTTTAAAAGAATTATTATTATTATTATTACCAGGAAACACAGGGAATTTTTTATAATTTGTTTTTGTAATATCAACTACACGTCCATTTTGAAATTGATTTAAATAATCTTTACCTTCATTTGTAATTGGAGAATAATTCATATATTTCTACTTTAGATAATAAATTTAATGAGTAAATGTAAAGTTATTTCCAATATTATCTACACTTCCAGTTCGTGAATTAATATTTGTTTCTTTTAATTTCTCTATTTTTTCCACTATCATTAAAACAAAATTATGGTCTTGTCTTAAATCTAATAACTTTCCTTCATAATCTAAAAATTGAATATTTATTGTATCAAGCTTGCCAATTGAAGTATTATAAAATTCCGTCTCTGATTGTAAAATATTAACACTTGTTCCAGATAAAGGTATGTTATTTAATCTAATTTTACAAAATAAATCTGATAAATCTTTTACTGCAATTATTGGGGGAATATCCTGATAAGTAACAATACCATCTGCAGGTGTTACTTCTGCTGTACAAGTAAATAATTTATAAATTTCATCAGGAAAAGTTTTTGATATTGCCTCAATACTTCTAAAAGATACACCATCTAAATAATCTAAATAATTTTCATATACTGCATTTGTACTACCAACGTTACTACTATCTGATGCATTGGAAACTGCTTGCAATAGACCTCCGCCCAAATTTCCACCATATTGTGTTGATTTTAATCTTAAGAATATATAGTCTTCACTAAAAAAATAATATTTTCCATTAGGACCTAAATAAATATTCATCAATCTACTTGGTATACTGGGTTGTGAGTAAACTAATTCTACTAATGTATTTGGCAAGGGATTCTTATATAAATCTGTATCTAGGCGAATAATAGTTGTATAAAAATAATTTAAAGCCCTATCTAATAAAGTTTTTGTGAAATCTAAATTAGTATTTATTCCCCTACAAATATATGCAGTTGATAAAGATATATTATTTTGAGAATTTGTATGAAATCCTAATAAATTTAATATTGATTTTGAAGACCCATCATAATTGCAAAAATTTTCTAATAAAGTTGGTAAATAATTTTTTGATTGTGTTGGTTGGTTATAAAAACTAGTAAATAAATTCGGTTCAGTTAAGAAAAAAAATGGTTGCTCTCTCCCAATTCTTGCTTTTTCTAATAAATTACATCCACATTGACTTTCAATAGATTGACTAGTTGATGCCAACAAACATTGATTTTCTAAATTATAATTAAATATTCTAATGATATTTGTATTTTTTTCACATTCACAACCTTCATTTTCTAAAAATGCATAATATGGGTTATTTGGTAAACGATACATATAACATTTTGGTATAAATTCAACCATATTGTATAATTTACTATTTAATCCACCAATGTCTGGTAAATCTGTTATAACTAATGGCAGCGCATAATTATTACATAGAACTTGAAATTCCGCAATTGATGAAGAATCAATATCTAAGGTAAGATCAATATAATTTTTTCCACGATATGACTGCATTTTTTTTATTTTAATTTCTTCTAATCTTAATAAAAAACTAACTTTATTTGTAATTGGATTTATATCTACATATATCAATTGGGAAGTATATGGGTATAATAGATCAGTATATTCATCAAATGAATCAATTTCTTTGCAAGTTGCAGGATCTCCATTTTTTTGACAAGTGGTTGTTGGATAACCAGGATTAAATAATTTACTATTAAAAAAAGTTTGTTTACTCCATTCTTCCCTAATAGTTTTTTGCAAATCTTCTGTACTATAATATCCTGGTGGAATAGTAATTTTATATGTACAAGTTAAAATTAAATCTGGTCTATTAGAGATATGTTCTTGCCATAATTTAAAACTAAATTGTGGCATTTTACCAAGTTTATTAAAACAATATTGTGAAATAAATTCTATATTAGGATTGCAATTTGGGTATTCCCCAAAATAATTTTCAATATTTTCTAATTCACTATATGGACTATTTAATAAAAATGGGGGAGGTGTAAACCAAACTAATACATTATTAAAACGATTAATAGGTAATAAAAAATTAGGAAAATTATAATCTATTAATCGCATCAAAACTACATTTTCAAATTGATTATTTAAATAAATATCATAATTATTAGGTTTTAAATATTTAGTTAAATCACGCTGTCTACTATCAATATTTACATACGAAATCTCATATTGGAAATATGAATCTGATACAACATCTCGCGTAAAATCACTTAAAATTGGTCTTTGATTTCCCAAATTACCCTGATTCCAACCCTCTGCCCTAATTTTATCTTGTGTTTCCTTTGATTTTACAAATACTTTATCAGCTAAATAATTATTAACATTGTTTATATCATTTACTCTTAGTTCTTGATATCTTTTAAAATTATTAGCCGTTTTATCAATTATATTTTTATTTAGCACCTCTTCTGGAACAAAACGATTTGTATATAATAAATCTTTTGGATTTGCATTCATTTTAATTAATAATATTATTTATTTTTTTTTAAACTTTAATGTCTTAAGAATATATATGATAGGTACTGATTATGCTAAAACTATTACTGACAATATTCAAAAAAGTTGCTGTTTAGATATTAACCAACAGGTTTTGAATATTATTTTAAATATGGTTATTCGGATTATTTCCATTTATTTAGATGCCTCCTCCAAAATTACAAAACATTGTGAAAGGGAGACAATTCTTCTTAAAGATATTAATTTAGTTCAAGAATTCATTGAAAATCAATATATTATACTTACAAGTGAAGTAAACTCTAGTTTGCATCAAAAGATTGATGAAAATTATGACGATAAGCCTTACACATCACAAGTATTTATTGGAGGTGGTAAAAAAGATTTAAATAAATATATTAGTTCAAAAAAATTTAAAGAAATTTGTGAAGAAATGTTAAAAAAATTTACGATTGATACACGTGCGTCAAATAAAATTTTGGAAAATATTAATGATTTTCTTAACTCATTTATAAAACAATGTCAAAAACATTGTGCTACTAAAAAAGAAAAAAGTAAAAATTTAGAAGAAAAAGATGTCATTTATTTAATGTCTCAAGAATAATTTTTATACACTTTTTACTTTCGGCTTTCGTGCAGTTGTTGTTTTCTTACTCTTTTTTCTTCCAGTTGATTCCTCACTCCTATCCTGCTCCTCATTATAGATTTCTAATCCCTTTTTATAAATATCAGAGATTTTATCCAAATCATTCGTCCAATATTCATTAATAGTCCTTCCCTTTAATGTTTCAAGTTCCATCTTTTTATCATCCAATTGTTTCTTCAATTCCTCAATCTTTCTCTTTGTCATACTCTTAATTGGCATACTCGTCAAATAATCATAAGATGGATTGTCATTTTCTGCCTTCGGATCATATTCTAATTTACCCTTTGTAAATTTTGGTAGGNTTGCATCCTCTAAAATCTGATTTACCTCGTCGTCCTCCTTATTCTTAAGGACAATAGAATCATCAATTATTCCTTGAATAAATACAACCCTGGCATTAATAATATCCAATTCCCTCTGTGTCTTATTAATCAAATACTCTTTTCTCTTGACATAATATTCACGTCTTACCTCGTAAAATTCTTCTAGAATTTCATTTGGATCATTATATTTCCTAATTTGACCATCTTTATTGAATAAATGCATATTCGTTGTACCAGTTTTCTTTGAGTCAGTTAATTTTAAAATTTTATCCAGAGTTCCATTGTGCAAAATTTTATTTAATTCTTTCTTATCAAATTTTAAGATAAATCGTACTGATGATTCCGTATATTGACTTTGATAATCTAATAAGATATGATCATTCTTTTTCTTTCTTTCACCCTTCTCAATCAACATACTATCCAAAAATTCCTTATAATCATCAGTCCATCTTCCTACTGGAAGTTCATAAACTTCAACTTCAGAATCACCAATAATACGATACATTCCCTTCGAAATATATTTATCACCTTCTTTCACAATCTTACCCCTAAAACCCCTATACCATGGCTCTAACTCCTTTAATGTATCTCCATTCATCTTTCTCTTCAAATTTTCAATTAAGTCTAATGGATTGTAACAAGGAATCTTACTACTAAATCCTGTGCCAATACCATCAGCTCCATTTACTAATACCATCGGAATTACTGGTACATACCATTCTGGCTCAATCGTATCTCCATCATCATCCAAATAATTCAAAATCGTATTATCTGATGAATTGAAGATTAATGGCAATAGATCCTCCATCTTGGTAAAGATATACCTTGGAGATGCATGATCTTTTCCACCTAATAGCCTTGTACCAAATTGACCCTCTGGTGTAAGAAGATTAATATTATTTGACCCAACAAAATTATGCGCCAAACTAATAATCGTACCATTAAGACTATTTTCACCATGATGGTATGCACTTTTTTCTGCTACAAATGCAGATAATTGCGCAACTTTAATACTTTTCCTAAGATTGCGGAGTAAAACTGAATATACAACTTTTCTCTGAGAAGGTTTTAATCCATCAACTAAAGAAGGAACGCTTCTTTCGCAGTCGTATTTTGAGAAATGGATTAGCTCCTTATTAATGAAATCCTCTACTGGAATTTCCTTCTGGTTATGCTCAATAATATTATCCTTCTCATAATTTTCTAACCATCCCTTTCTTTCATCACTTTTTGCCTTGCTAAAAGCTAGGTTAATAGTACTATTAACAATATTATCCTCATTCCACACATATTTTATCTCATTAATATCCAAATCACGGAAATAATCTTTTGCCTCACTACTAGTACTTGTACCTAAACCCTTGTAATACTTAATCTCATACCCATCACTATTATTTGTTTGTTTCCATTGTTCATATTCTGATAAAGTATAGAACATCTTAATATCATCCTTCTTTCTTGCCTTAATAATTGGCGTAATCATTGACTTAACAAACCCATCGTGTTGAAGAAGGGATGGCCAGAAGTTATGGAACATATTAATAAGTAAACCTTTAATATGCGAACCATCTACATCTGCATCTGTTAAAATCATAATTGCGCCATAACGAAGTTCGCTTAAATCTTCGTAAACCTTTCCTTGTTGTAATCCAATAATCTTTTTAATATTATTGATTTCATCATTGTTGGCAATCTGATTATCACTTGCATCCCTTACATTCAGTGGCTTACCCTTAAGAGGGAATACACCATATTTATCACGACCAATAACAGATAAACCGGAAATTGCAAATGTTTTTGCTGAATCTCCCTCCGTTAAAATTAGTGTACAAAGATGTGAATTAGGACCACCTGCCCAATTTGCATCATCTAATTTAGGAACACCTTTTAACGTCTGCTTTTTCTTTCCATCAGTCTTTTTCAAATTGAAATTATCCTTATATTCACTTAGCGCAATCGCTTTTTCAACTATACCTACCTTAGAAAGTTTCTCAATAAATTTATCATTAATAGGCGTCTTACTTCCA
>JGI10211J14876_10001029_pt1 | contig 12185 bp, 13 predicted proteins | sample Etolagsediment_FD_14876 | JGI IMG/M metagenome (IMG submission 14876)
ATCCAAAAATTTTTTTCTGCTAATTGTTTGAGAGTCCTTGATAAATTAACCACTTTGGCTACAGGTAAATACGCTGATCCACCTGCTGATCTTTTATGAACAGCATCGGTGATAGAAGCAGATCTATCCTTTGGCAAAATAAGTCCTTGAGCGCCAAAAAATTCAGCAGTTCTTATAAGAGACCCGAGATTCCCCGTGTCAGTAATGTGATCAGTGGCAATGAGAAGCCCATTACTTTTATTAGCAATGGCATATTCCACCAAATCATCTAAATGGCGGTAACTGTATCTGCTTAAGATAGCTATTACACCCTGATGGGAAAAGTCAGGTGATATTTTATCCAAATAAAGCCTATCTTTGAATCTGACCGGTATTTTTCTTTGAGTTGCGATATCCAGAATTTCTCGCAGCCGTTCAATTTTTTTTCCCCTGGCGATTAAAAGCTCAACTATCCCTTTATCGTGCCTAAGGTTTTCCTTAACTGCGTTTAAACCGGATATAATCTGGGGCAAATTTCCAACCTTAATAATTATAGGTATTTTTTTTTATGTGAAATAACTTTTGAATGAGGGGAAAACGTCTATTTTTATTGGCCCTCTGCGCAACAATAATTGCTTCTATCTCTTGTACAGCCTGTTTTAGATCATCATTAACAATAATGAAATCGTAATCGCGACATCTTTGAATTTCCTCTACTACCTTTTTTAACCGTAGTCCTGTATTCACTTTGTCATTCGTTGATCTATTTTGCAGTCTCTTCTTAAGGATATCCAAAGATGGAGGGAGAATGAATATAGATAAAGACTCAGGAAATTGTCTTTTTATCTCTTGGGACCCTTGAATATCAACATCCATCAAAAGGTCTTTGCCTGAGGATAATTCCCGGCTTATGCTTGAAACAGAAGTGCCATATAGTTGATCATAAACAACGGCCCATTCAACAAATTCATGCGCCTCAATCATTTTTTCAAAATCTTCTCTGTCAATAAAGTAATAATGTAAGCCGTTAACCTCCCCCTCTCTTGGTTTTCTGGTGGTATGAGAAATGGAATAACCAACTCCTCCCATATCTTTTTTCAAAATATTCTTTATTATTGTTGTTTTTCCAGTGCCTGAGGGAGCAGTTATTATAAAAATTTGTCCTTTTTCTTTCATATTTTTTATTGTCAATTCTTATTGTGCTCTAAGTCATGGCTATATCAAATCCTCACCCCGTATTGTACCGTCTGGGGCAAATCTTTGGGCTATGGTCTCAGATTGAATAGCAGACAGGATTACATGATTGCTATCTGTAATAATTACTGATCGCGTTCTTCTACCTTGAGTTGCGTCAATAAGCCTTTTATCATCTCTTGCCTCTTCTCGAAGTCTTCTAATCGGTGCTGAAGAGGGTGAGATAATAGCGATCACCCTTCTTGATATAATGAAATTTCCAAAGCCAATGTTAAGCAAAGTTGGATCCATAAGCTTTATCTCCCAATATTTAATAGATATAGGACGCAGATTCTCGCAGATATCCACAGATATTTTTCAAAATAATAAAAATCTTTATAATCTGAGTCTATCTGCGTCCAAAAGAAATTTGCTATTCTTAACCTATTCCACATTTTGAATCTGCTCCCTTAATTTTTCTAATTCAGCCTTAATTTCTACTGCGAGTTGGGAGACCAAGGAATCCGCAGCTTTAGATCCCATTGTATTAACCTCTCTATTTATCTCCTGCAATAAAAAATCCAGCCTTCTTCCAATCAAATCATCCTGATCCATGAAATTTCTAAACTGTTCTAAGTGGCTTTCTACCCTAATAAGCTCTTCTGTAATATCAGATCTATCTGCCATTAAAGCTACTTCCTGCATAAATCGATCTTCATTTATTTCAATTGGTTTTATCAATTTATTAATCTTTTGTCTTAATTTATCTCTGTAGCTTTCAACTATTACCTTGGTCCTACTTCTTATCTCATCAATATATCCCTTGATCCTATCTAATCGTTTTAAAAAATCCTTTTCCAAAGCCCTGCCTTCATTTATTCTCATAGATTCCATTGAGAGCAAGGCTTTGTTAATAACAGCCTCTAAATTAGGCCACACAGTTTCTAAATCAATACTGTCCTGTTTGGTGATAATAACATCCTTCAACTGAGAGAAAAAGGATAGATCGATAGATTGCTTGCATCCAAGTTCCTCATTCAGCTCATTGAAAACATTGATATACGCCTTTACCAATGGCCTGTTTAGTTCTAGCTTTAAACCTTTATCGCCATTATCTTTAATCTGGATGGAAATTTCAATCCTACCTCTTTTAACCGTAGAAGACACTACAGACCTAACCTTTTCCTCGAACGGTTGTAAACTCTGGGGAAGCCTGAGAACAATTTCTCTATACCGATAATTTCCCGACCGTATTTCTACAATAAATTCCAGATTATCTTTTAAGGACTCAGCACTGCCATATGCCGTCATACTTTTAAGCATGATTATCTCTCTATTGCTCCTCTTCTCTTAAGTGTTGAAAATAATTATTCCTCACCATATTAAAACAACTAATGACCTCTTCATCTGCATAATCAGGATATGTCCATACCAGAGGGTTAAAGGTACCCGCATGAAAGACAAGTGTGAGGTCTGCATATACTCCCTTTGCTAAGTAAATTCTGTGGATATAATTTTTACCGGTAGCAAGAACCAGCCTTTCTAACGATATGTAGCCTGGATCAATATTAATCCGTCTTTTCATGTCAAAAAGATACTCATTTTCAATTTTATTGGCCATCAACTTTATCTCTACAATAGAATCTGGGCTGATAAGCTTGGAAAAAGATATAAATCGTCTATAAAGGGGCCATCCCATCTCTTTTGCATAATATCGTGTTCTGTTAAAAACAAATTTTTTACTTATCCAGTCAGTTGGACCAAAACATGTTTCCATATGTTTGATAACATTGCCTATCAATTCCTCTTCTCGAGAAAAGAGGCTACTTATCATTTTTACCTTTTTTTCTTCCTGAGGAGTGCTCATTGGTAATGTCAGCAGTTAGTTGACAGCAGTGAATAGCCGATTTAAAAAGACAACAAATAACAGTCAACGAATGTTAAAGATGGAAGTCAATCAACTCTTTCAGGTTATCGATCTTTACCGTTGACGTTCCTATCTCCCCAACCACTATACCTGCTGCAAGATTAGATAGATAGGCCGCAGATTTTATATCAAGCCCTCCAGTTATACCAAGCGTAAGCGTAGCAATAACTGTGTCTCCGGCACCAGTCACGTCATATACTTTTCTTGCTATTGACTGTATATGTGCCACCCTACCCTCTTCTTCAAAAAGGGTCATACCATCCTTACCTCTGGTTATCAACAGGGCTTTACATTTTTTATTATTTAACAATTTTTTTCCAACCTTCTTTAGGTCTTCTTCATTAATAATTTCCAGGCCCGCTATTTTTCCTGCCTGAGTATGATTAGGCGTGATTACAGTTACATTTTTGTAGAGCGGAAAATTCTTAACGTTTGGATCGACTGTCACCGGAACATTATAATCTGAGGCCATATTTTTTAGCCCATCCATAAGCTGACGGGATATGACCCCCTTACCATAATCAGAGACTATAAGCGCCGATAGATCTCCCTTTTTTTCATGAATAAAATCTAGAATACCTTTGGTGGTCTTTGGCTTTAAAGGAATTTTTTTTTCACGATCGTACCTTACAACCTGTTGAGCGTGGGCTATAATTCTTGTTTTAACGCTTGTGGGCCTATCTTTTTCTATAGCAATACCAGTAGTATCAACATGTAATTCATTTAACCTTGAAATTATCTCCTTTCCTGTAGGGTCATCTCCCACAACTCCGCACATCATCACATTGCTCCCTAGGGAGACGAGATTATTAACGACATTGGTAGCACCACCTAACATGTTTGTTTCATGCTCAACCTCAACAACAGGTACAGGAGCTTCCGGGGAAATTCTTGAAACATTTCCCCATATAAATCTATCTAATATTATATCGCCGATAACGAGGATCATTGATTTTCCGAAATTATCGATTCCTTTATTCAAATACTTCTTATCAATATTTTTCATATCATCTTTCCATTATTCTTTAATCATAACAAATTGTTAAATATTCTACCAACATGAGTTTATTTTAAATTCATTCTCCTTCAATAAATTATCGATACGAACAATCCTTAAAAAATATAAATAGCATATTCTCGTTTTGGGATAAAGTGAAAAGGATGTTAAGAAGTGATACTATAAAATGTGAGAAGATAATCTCCAATTTTAATTGACTGCCTATCAACTCTTAAATATACTCAACCACAATTCAGCAATATACTATAATACCTTGTGCTGGGAAATTCCAATGACAATATCTATCTGTATTATCTGCTTTAATGAAGAAAAAAATATCAGAAGATGCCTTGAGAGCGCAAAATGGGCAAACGAGATAATAGTTGTTGACTCAATGAGCCAGGATAAAACAGTTGAAATTGCTAGAAAATATACAGATAAGGTGTATCAGAAAGCATGGCCTGGATACGTAGATCAAAAAAACTTTGCTATTTCAAAGGCCAATGGAAACTGGATATTGAGTGTGGATGCTGATGAAGAGATCACGGCAGCCCTGCGCGATGAGATTTTGGCCGAAACTGGTAAAGCTGGTGCCAAAAATGGGTACCGAATACCTCGTCGTTCTTTTTATCAGGGGAGATGGATAAATCACAGTGGCTACTATCCTGACAGGCAACTTCGCCTTTTCAGGCGTGAGCGAGGCCACTGGACAGGAGGACGAGTGCATGAAAGAGTTGATGTACAGGGAAGCACTGGAGATCTGAAAAAAGATCTTTTACACTATCCTTATAAAGGTGTTATCTGTGGACAACTTCAAACAGTGAACAGTTTTTCCAGCCTAATGGCAGAAGACATGTATGAGAGAGGAAAACATTACCATCTCTTTCCTTTGCTTTTGCGGCCTCTTTTTAAATTTGCAGAGGTCTATTTTTTTAAATTGGGTTTTCTCGACGGCTTAGCTGGATTTATCATCGCCATTACATCTGCCTATGCCATGTTTGTCAGATACGTTAAGCTTCGAGAACTTTGGAATCGTCTTGGAAACCAAACCACTTTGTGACCTTTCAATCATTATTGTTAACTACAACACTGCTGACATGCTTGTCAGGTGTCTGCATTCGATCCGCTCGCAGTCTTTCAACAATCCTGAGGTAATTGTAGTTGATAATGCATCGCAAGATAACAGTCTGGAAGTGATAAAGGGCATCTTACCATGGGTAAAAGTGATAGCCAACAAACGGAATCTTGGATTTGCCAAAGCAAATAACCAGGCCCTGAAGATTTCAAATGGTAAATATATATATTTTCTCAATCCAGACACCGAACTTAAAGAAGGAGCTTTTAATTCGATAATAGCATTCATGAAATCCAACCCTGAAGTAGGGCTTGCAGGAACGCGAATCGTGAATCCTGATGGGTCATATCAATCTTCGATTGAAAGGCACTATCCTGGTGAGAGACATTCTAAAGGAGAACTATCCGGATTAAAAGGAGATATTGCCTGGGTTTTAGGAGCCAGCATGATCGCTAGGCGTATTGTTTTAAGGGATGTAGGGGGCCTTGACGAGAGATTTTTTATCTACGGTGATGATCTCGATCTATGCCTCTCAGTGAGGAGAGCGGGATGGAGTATTGGTTACATACCTAATGCAGTAGTTGTTCATTGGGGTGGAGCAAGCGAAAAGGATACCCTACCATTTGAGTTGTGGAAAAAGAAACTTGATGCGGAATTTCTCTTTTACAAAAAGTACTATTCAGCAAAGACAATCAAGGCTATAAGACGGACCAATATTCTCCATGCACTTTGGAGAATAATCACACTTAATCTCGTTCTCCCTTTTTGCAAGGAAAAAGAAACTCACATCAAAAAATTAAACAGATATCGCCTGATCTTTGCTTCCTTTAGGGAAAGAGAACTCTAACATGAAGATAGCGGTTGTGATCCCTAAATATGGGCTGGTAGGGGGAGCGGAAAGCTTTGCATTTGAGCTAACCGAAAGATTAGCTGCACGCAGCGGTTTTGAAATTCATGTGTTCGCCAATCGATGGCGTCGTGGAAACTCCTCTATTACCTTTCACAGGGTCCCGATACTCAGATTTCCACGGCTCTTAAGGCAAATTAGCTTCGCATATTTTGCAAATAAACGGATTCACCTTAAAGAATACAACCTAGTTCACAGTCACGACAGAATTTTTCGAATGGATCTTTTTACCATGCACGGTATTCCTCATAAAACATGGGTAAAAGAGACTAGGCATAAACCGTTGAGTCTTTTTGATAGATCCATGGCTTGGGTGGAAAAAAAAGCCTTGAAGGAACCATACATACCGATGATCCTACCTGTTTCCAGTCTCGTAAAGGATGAGCTTCTTAGACTCTATAATATTCCAGAATCAAAAATTCGTGTGATTCATCCCGGGGTTTCAAAAGATCGTTTTTCTGCTATTAATCAGCAGGCCTGCCGAGAGGAAGTTCGTCGAGATTATGGTTTGTCGCAGAACGACATTGTTGTCTTGTTTGTTGGCATGAATTTCGAGATCAAACGCCTGGAATTAGTTTTAAAGGGGGTTGCTGATTTGGTTTCTAGAGAAACCAAGGATTCTAAATTAAAACTGCTTGTCGTAGGAAAGGGGAATAAAGAGCGGTACCTAACTATGGCTCATGAACTGGGTATCGCTAATAGAGTCATTTTTGCGGGTGTGACCAGAGAGGCAGAAAAATATTATCTAGCGAGTGACATATTTGCTATGCCATCCAAGTTCGACACGTTTGGAATAGCAGTTCTGGAAGCTATGATGGCAGGCCTTCCAGTTATTATTACTCGTACAGTTGGCGCGAAAGATCTAATAGATTCTGGTGTCCATGGCTTTATACTTGCAGAAAGGCCCTCTGCTTCAGATTTTAGTGAAAATCTTGCTTTCCTTATGAAAAAAGAAAATCGAATAAAAATGGGTCAAAATGGACGGCTGGTGGCACTTCAGTGCACCTGGGACAAAATAGTTGATAAGGTGATAGGTCTATATCGTCAATTGAACACTTTAGGAATGCATAATGGAAAGAGCTCCTGAAACATGCATTTTATGCGGAAATCAAAAAAGAGAACTTTTGATAGAGAAAGAGTCTTGGAAAGTCTATCGGTGCACAAGATGCGGCCTTGGTTTTCTTGATCCACGTCCTTCTCATGAGGAAATTGAAAGTCTTTACGGCAGTGCATATTTCTCACAAAGATACGATGAAGGTCTAAATCTGGATTCTCCGGAATTTAACAAAAGGCTCAGCAGAGAAAAGCACCGTATTAAATTCATTAAAACAATAAAACGTTTTGGAAATGTACTTGATATAGGTTCTGGATACGGATACTTTCTTGCCGCCTGCCAGAAGGATGGATATCAAGTAAATGGCTTGGATTTTTCAGAGTGGGCAAGCCAGTATGCTGTCCAAAAGTTAGGTATTCCTGTAACGGTAGGAAAAATAAGCGATGTAGCATTCCCTCCCCAAAATTTCGATGTAATCTCTATGTGGCATTCTTTAGAACACACACCGGATCCTCATCTGACTTTGCAAAAAGCGAAATCCTGGTTAAAGAGGGATGGAATTCTGGTAGTCGATGTGCCCAATTATGAAGGAACAGACGCACAGCAAAGATGGAAGCAATGGGATGGTTGGTCTCTACCTTATCACTTTTGGCACTTTACGTTCCAGAGTCTGAAACAGTTGCTTAACAAGTACGACTTTAAGATAATAAAGAGCAAAAATTATCATTCTGAAGTTGTTAAAGAAAAGTTGAGCCGAATCCCTGTAATCAGTATCTTTGCCCGTCTCATTGCCAAAATGTACTCTGGAACGAGCATTGCCGTGATTTCAAGACTTGAAATCTGACAAGTTCATCAATAAATAAAATGTCGACCTATGTTTTGTAGATCGTATATAACCTTGCACCGCCTGATTTATCTTCACAATTATTTATCATGTTTAGCACATGCCCTGCATCAATAACTGGGATCGAAAATTCTTGAGCCACGCCAACACACACCAAAAGAGAACCAATTCCAGCCCCAACCAAACAGATATCACTTTCAGGAGGTATCTTGTTGAAAACATCTTTTTTTATTGGCTCCCACTGCGTCGCTACATAAGAGCCAGGGATCTCTATAAATGCTATGTTCGGGTAGCTGGAAAACCGGGCAAACCAATGCCGACACGAATCGATATTGCATTTGGAATTGATAATGCAAAGTTTTTTACCATCTACTGTCTCTATAAATCGTTTTGAAGTCAAATATGCATACACAACATAAAATGGTACATAATTTATTCCGGTTAATTTTATTTTGTTATAAAATAAAAGCTCTGCAAATCTTAGGGCGGAGTCATTACTTCGATACTTAGCTAAGAAAAATTGAAACAATCTTTTTCTTTTATCCTGAATATTTCCGGGATAAATTAAGGGGGCAAGTTTCCCTTTTTGACTTAAAATATTCAAAGCTTCAATATGTATTGGCATAATCTTTTTTATGGCATCAACGGATTCAGCCTGTTGGTAAAGGCCATTGCAATCCAAGCTATCTGCGTAAAATGCATATTCCCCATCAGCAAACCTGACGACAGGCGCAGCATTTCCTTTAGATAATCCCTCACAAATAAAGGTGTGTAACCCTTCGAAATAATCATCACCACATGACACATCTCGATGAAAAAGGCAGGTCTCTTGCTCTATCATTTCAGACCCATAATCACTTATTGTCGGGCTATTATAAATGCCCTCCAATTCAAGTCTATCAAAACGAAACTCTCGGCTCTCTATCAAACGATTGAGATAAAATGTTTCTTTTTTAATCATCCCTATTTTTACTTTTCTTTATTTCTTTTAAAATTATCATTAATCCATGACATTAGTAAGCAGCTTCAGGATGCCCCACGGAAAAGGACTAGGTTCTTTTCTCAGAAATCTGTTGTTTCCTCTCTGCTCTTCAAATACAGAAATCTTAATTTCATTGTATCATCTTGAATGACTGGCTTATCTCATCCCACGTAAGGTAATATTAGAAGAAAATTTATTGAAAAAAATTAACAATTACCTCAACCTCATTCCGCGCTATTTTTCACAGACTAGTTTTAAGTTTCATTATAACCATTACATATTATTTGCGGCCAAATCAAAATTTTTCCAGCGATGAACAACAGGCTCGGCATTGATTTCATCAATTCCTCTAAGGATTCTTTCTTTGAGTTCTTCTTTTGATTCAACGCGGATATACTTTAAAAAGGTTCGAGTGATCTTTGAAAAGAATGTCTCAATTAGGTTAAGCCAAGACCCATGCTTGGGGGTATGTACATAAATGAAACGGTTTGGTCTGGTTGCAAGATAGCCCATGGTTTCCTTTGATATGTGAGCCGAATGATTATCTAAAATGATACGTATTGCACAATCTTTGGGATAATAATCATCCAATTCTTTTAGCAATGAGATAAACTCCCTACTGCGATGACGATCATGGACTTGAACAGTTACATGACCATTGTGCAAATCCAATGCAGCTAAAAGTGACAGGGTTCCGAGCCTCTTATACTCATAATCTCGCCCAATTTGGGCATATTTCCCAGGTTCTGGTGGCAAGTCCGGTGCAACATTTTTAATTGCTTGGATACCGGGTTTTTCATCGACTGATACTGTAACGATTTTCTTGTTCTGTTCATTGTGATTATCATTTTCAGCCTTTACTTCCTTATAGACAATGAGAACTTCTTGCATCTTTTTTTCAAATTCCTCGTCGCGTTTTTCCAGGTAATAGCGTATCTTATGGGGTTGAAGGGATTGAGATTTAAGGATTCGATATATGGTTGCCTTGGCAGCACGTTTCAAGCAATCATGTCCAGCAGCCGGGGCATGTTTCCGTGAATGTTTGGCCAAATGTGATAATGTCCAAATCTCGGCTGCATAACCGTGATCTTTCGGCTTCGTACAGGCAAGGTTAACGACCCAAGCCTTTGCTTCTTCAGTAATGATAGGATCTTTGGGCCTGTGATACTTATCCTTCAATCCCGTTTCTATACCAGCAGCCAGGGCCTTGTCGATGCACTTATAGATTGTTGGTCTGCTTACATTTATTTCTTTTTTTATCGATGAAATCGCTTCACCATCAGCATATTTTAGTAAAATACCAGCTCTTTGAACCTCTCGTATCGGTGTAGTACGAGATTGGCTGATTTTTTGTAATTCTTGACGCTGGCCTTCATCTAATTGTAATTTTGGTCTCTGACTTTTTCTCGGCATAGCTTCCTCCACGTTTTTGTGTTTTTGAAGAAGCTATACCATATGTAATATAACTTGTAAATACTTTGATGAAACTATCTACTAGATTCCCCTGACATATGAAATGTACTTCTTACTATTTCATCAAGGTCAAATTTCTCAATTTGTTTCGGTTTATGATGTTAACTTTAAGTACTTTAGTTCACTTTAGGCACTTTAGGCACTTGTCTCAGTAGTGACAATGACCATGCGGCCAGCTCAAGGGTCGGATATATCATTATCCTCTTTTTGGACTCAAATTGTATGCTGATCTCTTCAGGATTCGGCCCATAAAGCCATGCTACTACCGGCTTGGCAGGCAATCCCTCTATTGCCCTATTCAGGGACTTGGAAACCTCGAGAAATGAAAACTCTGGTAGCTTGGGAGCAATTGCTATACATATAACGCCATCCACTTGTGGGTCATTCATGACTGCCTTGAGCGCTACCGAATATGCCTTTTGCGTACCGTGCTTCATAACTGCTGGCCATATGTCAAGAGGGTTTCCAAGAGGCATCCAATCAGGAGAAAGTTCGGCCACCTCTTGAATAGTCTCAGGGGAAAGAGCAGAAAGCTTTAGATCATATCTTTCCAATGAATCGCTGACGATAATACCAGCCGCTCCACTGTAAGTGATCACAGCGATCCTATTTCCTCTTATAACTGGAAGATTAAGCAAGGTCTTGACTGCATGGGTCATCTGCCCATCCTCCTCTAAAAATATTACACCAGCCTGTTTTAATGAAGCCTTGTATACCTGATAATTGCCAGCCATTGTGCCGCTATGGGATATAGCTGCCTTGGCCCCTGTTTCGCTGCTGCCGGTTTTAAGTATAATAATCGGCTTTTTCTTGACTACTTTTTTAGCCAGGGAAAGAAACTCCTTTCCCCTGGTTAAACCTTCCATATGAATGGCGATGATCCTTATGTCGGGATCGTTCCCTAAATACTTGAGGGCCTCATAAAACCCGATATCACAGGCATTACCGATATCAATACCCTTGCCTATAGTTCCGCTAAACTCCCGAGCGCCTACAAAAAAGATGCCTGATTGACATATTAAACCAACCGGGGTCTTCTCCTTAGATAGAGGCATGAATGAGGTAGTAAAGTTGTTGAAGTTATTAAGCACTCCAAGGGTATTAGGGCCAAGAACCCTAATCCCGTCTCTTTTTGCAATCCTTGTTATTTCCCTCTGTATCTCTTTTCCCTTGTTGTTCGCATCTGCAAAGCCCTGATTCACTATGATTACAGCCTTGACATGAGTTGCAGCACAATCTTTAAGAATAGGCACCGTATCTTCCCGGGGAGCACTTATAACCGCGAGGTCTATTTTTTCCTTCACTGCTTTTATGTTCGGGTATACCTTTTTACCGAGAATCGTATCCGCCTTTGGGTTAATCGGAAAAATTTTTCCGGAAAAACCAAATTCAATCATATTTTCCATTAGATTGAAAGATCCTGGCCCGCTCTTTCGACTTAAACCGATAAGTGCTACACTTTCAGGCTCCATAAATTTTTTCATTAAAAACCTCTCTTATGAATTAGCCTTCAGCTATCAGCCGTCAGCTATCGGTAAAAACAACATTAATGAAAATCAGAATCAAACTTATTCCTATAATGCCTTAAGGAGAAAGCCAAGGCCTTCAATGCATCATCCGGTTCTGTAAATATGGGAAAATCTGTTATCTTTTTCATTGTAAACCACTCATATGAATCTGATATGAGGCACAGAGCAACCGGTTTTTCATAACGTATCGACAATTCCTTTGCAGAGAGTATAAGATTTTTAGTCGCCATCTCATCGATGCCAGG
>JGI10211J14876_10001030_pt1 | contig 12182 bp, 14 predicted proteins | sample Etolagsediment_FD_14876 | JGI IMG/M metagenome (IMG submission 14876)
TGGTCCTGCTACTAGAAAAACTGTAGTTTATGCTCCTGATTACTATGTAAGACCTAACCCTTATAAACGACAATATTATAATTAAAAATAGTTCAAATATATATTCTCATTAGTGCCTTTTTTTCAGTTAAAATAATAAAAATACATTTTCATTTATTACATCAAAATGTATTTAACCAAATAGAGCATCTATTAATCTTTTAGGAATAGACTCATGTTCTTGCTCCTTCTTGGAAAATCCAGGAAAAGGATTCACTTCTATTACCTTTCCACCATCGTGATATGGAATACTTAAGTCAGGCCCCATATAATCTATTCCTGAAAAATTCAAACCCAATATTTTATTCAATTGATAAAACATATTCATATTTACAGGATGGATATCATATTCCTCTATATATACTTGTTTCCCACCATTAGCTACACTTACAACATTTGTTATTTCTAGTCTTTTTCCTTTTTCTAATATATCTGTTAATTCATATCCTTGTTGATTTATTAATTCTTCATTGACTAACTTAATTGGCTTTACATCATGTAAAGTATGATAATTACTTATTAATTCTTGTATTGTCGATTGTCCGTTGCCAGTTAATACCGGTTTTTGATCTTCATCTGCATATACAAATTTATCATTTAAAATCATTATTCTAAATTTTTTACCCTGCGTTTGTTCTTCAATTATAATCGATTTTTTATTTTCACTCAATAATTTTTTTAATTTATCTCTCAATGAATCATTGTCAATTATGTCTGTAAATACATCATTTCCTCTTTCTCCATAATTATATTTTACTACCAACGGAAATTTTAGTTTATCATTTATATCAATAATATTACTTTCTTCATTTTTATTAATATCATATTTCATATAATTACAAACAGGAAACCCATAATTACTTAAAATATCATTGGTTTTCAATTTATCATTCGATTTATCAATACCTTCTTGTTCATTAAAATTATTATAATAACTTATTTTTTTTCCATTGTATATTAAACATTGATTTTCTTTATCTACATGCACTCCATATTTATCATATACATTTTTCTGCATATTTTTGCTTATTACTTTCATTCCTTCTATGGTTTTAAAATGAAAACAATAAAAATATATAATAATTAAAACTAAAAATAAAAATAAATAAATGATAAGATTATTCATTAATATATTCATATATTAAAATTTACAAGATTCTGTTAATATTTTCTCTCGAATACTCGCTAGTTCAGTTAAACTTTTGACTCTATTGAGGGAATAATTTAAATTAACTAATTCCACATTAAAATTTTCAAGATCTTGCATATATTTATCAATATCTTTTTCTCTCTGATTAACCTCTTTTTTTCTTATTTTAAGTATTATTTCTGAAGGAGTAACATCTAAGGGAATAGGTTTTTTTCTTTCCAATTCTTTTATAGGATTCTTTTTAACAAAAACTTCTGGTTTAATTTTTAACCATTCCATTGTGATAATTTATATTATTAAGATATTATTAAATCAATTATTTTATTAATACATTATATATGGCTTCTGAATTAGAAAATTATTTAAAATCAGTTGTTAAATTTGAACAACCTTGGTGTAAAATGATGGGATTCTTTAATCCTTATTTAGACCCATTTGAATCTTTTATTTCTAAACAAATTCCTGATTTTGATTATCAAGCTTTTAATAAATATACTAATCACAATTTTGTTTATGATAAACTTTGGGTAGCCAAATCCCAAGGCTTATTGTGTGGTAAGTTATCCAATTTAAAGGAAAATCCAAATATAATTTTACCTATATTTATTAAACCTAGATGGGGTCATGAAACAGCTACTAGTAAAAATTGTTATAAAATTAAATCTTGGGATCAGATTGAACAATATAAATATATTCCTGATATGATGTGGTCTGAATTTATTGATGCCAAAGAACAAATGACTGATTATATATTATTAAATGGACAAATTGTTTATCAAATAACTTATGTTTATTCTGATAGTCAAAACGAATTTATTGATGATTGGAAATTTATAAGTCCAGACAATCAACCTATTCCAAAAATTACTAATTGGGTAAAAACCCATTTATCCGATTTTACTGGAGCTGTTAATGTTCAATATAGAGACGATAAAATAATAGAAGTAGGATTAAGATTAGCCCGAGGAGGAGCTTATATATTAAGCACTAAAAATAAATATTTAATTGAAAATATAAATAATGTTGTCGAAAAAGGACAATGGGATTATGGCATCACAAATAAACAACTTTACTTTCAACCATTTTATTCATTTAAAGTTTATACATCTATGCCTGTAGTATATATTTTCCCGCAATATTATTTGGATAATGTAATGCAAAGAAATGGTTGTATGCCATTTTATGAATATTATTTTGAACCTGCAGGAAAAAATGGATCGGTAGTAATACAGTTTATGCATAAAGATTTCGAAAAAGGCATGAAAACAAAAAAATACCTAGAAACCGTATATAATTTTGCTCAATGGTTTTTTCTATTTCTATTCATAACTAGTTTGTATATTTTTAGTATAAACAAATACTTGGGTATTGTCATGTTAGTAGTTATAGGTATATTATTTAATACAAGATTTTTAAATCCAATTGGCGTTCAATATTCTCAATGGAAAAGTGTTAAGCAAATGATATTTTAAATAATCTATAGCCATCTATATCCAAATGTTAATTTTTCTTTATCAACAAATTCTGTATATAAAGGACAAATTTTTCTCTCATGACTCCCTGTCCACCAATCTTCCCAAATCTGAAAGTGTCTTTCTTTATCCATCAATATTCTTTTATCCATTAGTTTTACTAATTTTTCTACTTCTATTTTAATTTCATTCATTTTAATTAAATTACATTGTATACATATTAACAATGGTAAATGAAAATGTCCTCTTAATGTTAATTCTAGTTTTATAGTTTCAACTTGAATTTTTAATTTTCTTATAAGTAAATCCTCTATGTATTGGCAAATCATATAATATTTAGATCTTAATAGCTCTCTATAATTACCTAGTTTATTTACAAATTCATTACTCAATAAACTATAAGACCAATTACATTGTCTTTCTAACTGAGGCATAAATAGTAGTGTTTTTTTTCCATCTATAACATGCACCCTTTTTGGATCTATTTTTTCTACTATTTCATCACTCAAATTAGTTACTTGTTTATCCAAATTTTTAGTTTTATTATTAATATTTTTATACAATATTTTTATTAAATCATTAACTTCTTCATTTAATATATTTGAATTTCTACTATTTATTATTATTGATGCAATGCTTATATATTCTTGTTGACTATAATTTATAAAATTTCCATTTTCTATATCTTTTATTAATTTTTTTAAGGTATTATAAAATGCTTCTATAGTAATTCCAAATCCTACTGTTCCCCAAACTAAATTATTATTAGCTTCTAAAGCAGCATGTTGAGCTTCTAAAGCGGCATGTTGTGCTTCTAAAGCGGCTTGTTGAGCATCTAAAGCGGCTTGTTGAGCGTCAGAATGGTGTTCCAAAAGACTAGGAAGGAAAACAGCAAGATTATCTGGATCTTCGTCAATTAAATTCATATTCTAATAAATTAAAAATTGATTTAAATTTAATTCAATTTTATTATAAATTAAATTTAACAATGTTGAAAATAATTAATATTCAAATAACCGAACAAATCATAGAAAAAATAATAAATGAATTCAACTCTATGCTGCCAAAAGGATGTGATACGATTAAAATACATGAAAATTGGCATACTGGTTTTGAAATCAAATCAAATAACTATAGTCCACCAATAAAAAAAATTTGTAAATGGAATAAAAATTATTTATTACCTAGTGGGAAATATGGTTTATCTTATTCAGATACTATAATTTTATATTTATCATTTCAAATTGTTCTAGGAAAAGATAATGTTAAATTTACTTAAAATTCACTCAAGTCTAATTCTGTGCAAAACAAATTATTCATATTAATAACTTCTCGTCTGTTTTCTTCCTTTTGGAAGATTTTTTCAATCAAGTTATCATCTCTAAATCTAATTGAAAAGTCCATGTGTTTGTTATTTCTTCCCATTCTTCCCATAGCCTGGATTGTCTTTTCTTGTGTCATATTTTCCAAATCTTTAGACAAATAACCATGACAAAACTGATAATTAGTTCCATAAATATAATCACTATCAGCTATAATCATATAGAGTTTTTGATTATCTGCCAAATCTTTCATAATCTCTGTATAATCCTTATGCAAGTTGGTTGAAAATACCCCAATTCCCATTAATAATAATACTTTCCATGATAGTTCTACTCCACCCATTAACATTATCTTCTCTACATCTTCCGTATTTATATTTCCGCTAAATTCTTTCTCAACTATTTCCTTATTTGTCCATTTTTTAAGATGAGAGAGTTTGTTTGGCATATAGATTTCATTTAATTCAACTGATTTTACTAATTTTGACAACTCATCTATTTCTCCTTTTAACTTTTTTGCCTCAGGACTAAGTTGTTGTTTTGCCATTTTATTTTCTTTTTCCACTTCATCTCCCATAACATCTTCTAACTTTTGATTTTTCTCTGTAATTATTGTTAATAGTTTATCATTATATTCAATTGCTTCTAATAAATTATTCATTTGAGCAGCTGGAATCTTCGCTGTTTGCAAGACAAATTTACTTATCTTTTCAACATTCTGAGTAAGGAAAATAGTAGGACCATCAGTTAAAGTATGAGCATCTGCAGTTCCCATATAAACAGTGGATTGAAATAACTTAGACCTAGATGTTTGAAAATGTGTATAAATTTGTGGCCATAATGCAGGAACAATATTTTCTAAGATTTCTAGATAGTGTTCCTTGATTTGATTAATATTTAAATTTGTTAGGTCATCATATCTATTTTCAATTGATAAATCTTCTTCCTTTTCTTCAGGAATTACATTTTCAGTTTCATCTACAAATTCTATAAATTTAATTATTTCTTTTAAATCAAAATATCTTAACAAAGTCATGTATTTACGACAATGAGAAACACATTTTTGTAAATCACTGTATTCCTTGTATTTAAAATGGGGAAGTTCCACTTGATTATTTGTATTCAAAATAGGAATTGATTTTTCACAATCATGACTAACAATAGAATGAACCACTCCATTATTAAATTTAGATTTATAATCAGCAATGGTTTCCGATAAATCAGATTCTAATGGTAATGTTGCAGAACTCAAAACAATATTAGGAATTATATTTTTTGACCAAATATTTTGTATTTCTTGATGGTGTTCATGAGTTTCATAATCTAAAGTGATTGTTGGCTCATCCCAATAAAGAATCATTTCTTCACGAATCTTATTAAAGGCACACATATAATTCATTGCATATAAATAGGATTTAATATCACAAATCATAATTTCTACATTCGACCCATCATCATTTTTGATTTTTCTTTTTCCATCTTTATATTTAAAATATTGCCCATCTTTACCACATCCTTTTTTACCACAACTACATTTTCCTTTGTCAGAATTATATTCATGTTTGAACCAAGATGCTGCAGCATTATAATGCAATCGAATATCACTTGCATCATGACATCCAAATGCAAAAGCAACCTTTTTTCCTACTGAAATTGCTGTTTTTGCTAAAGCTAAACCTACATGTCTGGCAGCACAAACAAATATAATTTTATATTCTGATGCTAAAGCAATAGGACTTAAAGTTTTTCCTGTGCCAGTAGGAGCTGTATATAAAACTAATTTTGGCTTCATTAATCTTTCAAATAGTTGTCTAGCTTGAGTCATTTTAAGCTTTACTTCTTGATCTTCCTCATCATCTAAATCAGGTAAACCTAAAATAATGTTATTAAAATAAGGATTATTGTTTTTTAATTGTAAATACATTTCAGGAAATTTAAAGATTTGAAATAACTGTTTTTGATGACTATATAGTTTATAATCTTTGTATTCAAATAATTCCACATTATTTTCAATCAAATCAGAACTTTTTTCAAATAGAGCAGTAATTCTTATAGAATCTTTATTCAGCTCTAATATTTTTTCAACAAAATATTTAACTCGAGGAATAATATTTGTAATTTTTAATTGATTTAAATGAAATAAAGTATAATAAAACTTATTAAATTTTTCCCAGCTTTTTTTTTCTTTATATCTCAAAACTCCTTCGGCAATATATAATAATACAGACTCAAATATTTTATCTTCACAGTCTTTAATTTTGGAAGATAAATTATCCAATTTACATTTTTCCATCGAATTTACTCTTTGAAATTTAACTTTATCATTTTCCTCATAAATTACTTCATACTTTTTCTTTAATTTATCTATTTTTGGTTTATAATATTCTTTATACATATGTTCCATTAAATTTTCATTAGAACTAAGACTTAAATAATTCAACATAGATTTTTTTTTATTATATATGTAATTGACATCATGGAATCCAGTCATAATTAATTTCATTATTTCTTTTTCATCCTCCGAAATAGGGATTTCAGTAGATTCCCATTCAGTTTTAGTAAGCTTTTCTTGATTTAAATCCATCTTGAATTCTAGTTATATTATAATCTCCATATTTATATTTATTTCAATTTTTTATTTAATTAAAATTGAAAATAAATAATCATAATTAAATATTTATAAATAATAAAATGAATTCTCTTATTTTAAGTATTGACGGTAATATAGGGTCTGGTAAGTCTACCCTTTATAATAAATTGCAAACCTATTATAAAGATAGAAAAGATATTTGTTTTGTTCCAGAACCGGTAGAGGATTGGAAAGATATAGTTGATGATAAGGGAACACCAATATTAACCAATTTATATCAAGATACAAAAAAGTATGCTTTTCGATTTCAGATGATGGCATATATTTCTAGATTGAACCTTTTAAGAAAAGCTATTAAACAAAATTATAAAATTATTATAACTGAGAGATGTGTGCAAACAGATAGGCATGTTTTTGCAAAAATGTTATACGATGATGGTAATATTGAGCACGATGAGTATCAAATTTATAATAAATGGTTTTATGAATTTTTAGATGAAATAAATATAGCTGGAATTATTTATGTGAAAGCTAATCCAGAAATATGTGATCAAAGAGTTAAAATTAGAGCAAGAGAAGGAGAAACTATACCATTAGAATATTTACAAAAATGTCATCAATATCATGAAAATTGGTTATGTAATGAAAAGAAAAAATTGGTTATAGATGCGAATATAGATATTACAAACAATATTGATGCTGAGAAAGCTTGGATACAAGCTATAGATAAGTGGATTCAAGAAGATATATTAAATGAAAAAGGAACATGGGAATGTTCTCCCTATTGTCCAAATGGTCCAATATGGGTGCCAGAAGGTTATATTTTGGATGGATTAAATTTGGTTAAAATAGATAATGACAAAAATACGAAATATATTTTGCGATTTGATGGAGCATGTAGAGGTAATCCTTCAGATCAATTAGGATTAGGATGTATATTATATGAAAATGGAACTAAAATAGACGAGAGATCTCAAAAAATCAATGTTAAATCTGGAACCAATAATCAAGCAGAATATTTAGCCATGCTTTCGGGTTTAAAGATGTGTTTAAATAATAATATAAAAAATGTATTAGTTCAAGGGGATTCAGAACTAATTATTAAGCAAATCAATGGTNTTTATAAGGTAAATAACGAGAAATTACTAACTTACTATAATATAGCTATTTCCCTTAAATTACAATTCGAAAACATTACTTTTCAACATATTAAAAGAGAACAAAATAAAGAGGCTGATCTATTAGCAAATAAAGCCTTAGATGATAAAGATACACAAGAATGGGTATGGCCAGATGGTTGTATAAGTTAATCTAAACCATCAGTTAAATATAATTTGTTTAAAATAGAATCTGGTTTATATTTTAAAATATCTAATTCTTTTTTATTAGTAGGGAAATTATCAGGTGAATAAATATCTTGTAAACATAACCATTCAAAAATTCCTCCAGGATAAATAAATACTTTAGAAAATCCCAATTTTACTAATTGATCATATTTATGATAAACAGTCATATCATTTACATTTTTTCCGTAAATTATAATACCAATCGATTTATTTGTTTTTAATAAATTATTAATTATACTTTCTTCTTCGTTAATATTCGTTGTATTGGGAATTAAACAACTTTGAAGATTAGAAGAAAGAGTATTAATTAAAATATATTTATTATTTTCTTTTAAAACATATTGAATATCTTCATAATTAATTCTTTGAATTGATGTTTGATTTCCCATTTTAAATATTTAATTTAAATTATTATTAAATATTTAAATATTTACCTAATTAATCAAATTTTAACACAATTTCTACCTTTTCTTTTTTAATACTTTTAGATGCTGATACCGATAATTCTTCTCTTTTTTTTCTTGTTTTCTTGACATTAATATCTGTTTTCTTGTTTTTTGATGTGCTATTTCTTGAATTCATATCCAATTCTATAGATTTAAAATTTTGCTCAATATAGTCTATTACATTATTTTCTAATGCCCACTTGAAAAAATTCAGTTGACCAATGGTAGTTTGTATATAGGAGTCCTCTTTATAAGGTATATTTATTCTTTCCCAACGACAAAAAGGATCAAAACGCCTTTTGGAATACGCTTTTAATTTCAATTTATAATCATTATAAACTTTAAATCTTTTTTCGGATCCTTGTAGTTGATAAACAGTATAATTTTTCTTTGCATAATTAGTTGCAAACCAATCAATAATTCTTAAAGATATAACTGATTTACCATTAATAATATTTAACATTTTATCCATATTATTATCTTGTTTGTAAAAATCTAATAAATTATTTAATAATAAATCATTTTGAGTGCTATAATTGGAAGCCATTAATAATTATATTATTTGGTATTTTTTAAATACTTTTATTGATTATCTTTTATTTGTAAATTTGAATTTTGTGGTGTTAAAAAATTTTCTTGTATTTGCAAATCTTCTAAATAGTTAGTTGAGAGAAATGGATTTAAATTAGTTTGGGGAATCATTTCTCTTTGATTCATTTTATTAAAATGATTTTCTCTCTTTGATTCCGATTTCATAAATTCATAACCTTCTTGTAAAATAGTTTCCATAACTTCATTTCCTATTGTTTTATGTTTATCTTTCATAACACTTTTTAATCGATTCTCTGTTGAATTAGCTGGACTCCATTTTAAATAACTAATTTGTTGATTCATATTAATAAATATTTATTTTTAAAATCCTTTTCTAACTATTTTTATTTCTTTTCCTTTTTTAAATCTCTCGTAATCCATATCTCCTCTTTTTATATTACATTCATAACAACATATTACTACATTATCATAATTATGACCTTCATTATTGTTTATTCTATCTAATGTCCATTGTTTCTTGGCAAAAATATTTTTATATACCAATTCACAATTTTCTTTACAATAATAACATTTCAATTTACTTTCTACAAGCTTTTCTATTGTTTCGTTGAGAGAAATAAATTTATTTAAATTAATTAGTTTTTTTATTAAATCTTGATTTTTATATCCCTTTATTTTTTTATCAATTTCTCTCTTCAACCATATTTCCTCTTCCTTGATCTGGTCCAAATATAATTTATTGATTAATTCAATTTGTTTTCTATAGGTATAAAATGATTCATCTATTTTCCATTTTTCACTTGCTTTTCTCTCTGGATTTTCTACTTTATTTATCTTATCTATATTTCTTTTACCACTGATTTCAATCTTTTTGCTCATTAAATTTTAAATATATTAATTTTTATTTATATTATTTTAAAATAATATAAACTTTGTTTTTTATATTAATATAATGACAGATGAATGTGTTGAACTAAAAAATATAAAATATAAATCTATGCTTTTAAATGGCTCTAACGAAGAAGTAAAAGAAACAGTAGAAAATGTTTCCAATTTGGATTCTTTCTTGGAAGAAGAAAAACAGACTAGCTCTAATGAACCATGGATTAAATTAAATAAAACAACTAAATTAATTAAATTTCAAGAATTTGTTGAAAAATATAGTATTGATAATAAATTAAACCAAGATGAAACAACTGATTTATTCAAATTTCTCTCTACTAATTTGGATAGAAAACGATTTCTTAAAACCAAAGAAGTTAATTATGATAAAGATTCAGGTGTTATTATATCTATTCCATCTCTTTTTTATAATTCTTCTAATAAAAAATTCACACTTAAAAGATCCGATAAAAGACAGTCTACTTTAAAATCATTAGCACCTAAAAAAACTAAAAATAAAAAAAATATTGATATAAATAATTCCTAATATAATATAATAGTATAACATGGATTTAAAAATGGATGATGATGATGATGTGGTTGAGTTATTCACTCAACAGGAAAAGGATGAAATTGAACTTAATATTTCTCAGTTAATTGACGAATTTATTCTACATAATCCATTAGCATTTAGCTTTGATAATTTTAATAATTTATTAGAAGAATATATTTATACTAATATTTCTCTTATTCTTTCTCAAATATATTCTCATCACGATAATAGCATTGAATATGTTATTAGAAAATGTTATGATAAAGTAAATAGATATTATTTTTCAAATTATTATCCAGTTCGTTCATTTAATTATACCTTTATCAGAAAAACTCCTAATATAAAAGTTATTGAACACAAATTAAATCTCATAGAAAATAAACCGCAACCTGAACAACGAACATCTGAATGGTATAAATTTAGACATAATTTAATTACAGCTAGTTCTGCATGGAAAGCTTTAAAATCAGAATCTTATAAAAATCAATTAATTGTAGAAAAATGTAAAGAATTAAATGTAGATAAATTTAGTTCAGTTAATACGGAAAGTGCTTTTCACCATGGTAATAAATATGAAGAAGTATCGATTATGATTTATGAAGAAAAATATGATACTAAAATTAAAGATTTCGGTTGCATACAACATGATAAATATAAATTCCTTGGTGCTTCTCCTGATGGAATAAATGTTAAATCTGAAAATGATAGATATGGAAGAATGTTAGAAATAAAAAATCCTGTATCAAGAGAAATAACGGGGATTCCTAAAGAAGAATATTGGATTCAAATGCAACTCCAAATGGAAACATGTGATTTGAATGAATGTGATTTCTTAGAAACAAGTTTTAAAGAATATGACAATGAAGAAGATTTTATGAATGATGGAACATTTATTTATTCTGAAAAAGAAGAATTAAAAGGAATTATGATTTACTTTATTAAAGAAGGAAAGCCTTTTTATGAATATATGCCTATTAAATATACTAAAGAACAATATGAAAAATGGTATGATGAAATTATGGAAAAAAATAACCATTTAACTTGGATTAAAAATATATATTGGCGAATTGAAAAATATAGTTGTATTTTAGTATTAAGAAATAAATTTTGGTTTCAACATGCTATTACAAAAATAGAACAAGTATGGAATATTGTTGAAAAAGAAAGAATTTCAGGTTATGAACATAGATTAGCCAAAAAGAATAATAAACCACGAGCTAATTCTCTAAATGATGTAGGTTTAACTAAACCTAGTTGTTTAATTAATGTAAATAAGTTACAAAATCAAATTATTTACATAGATACTAATTATGAATTAGATATTTCTGATATATGTGGAAATCTTATAGAGCCTGTGTAGGACATACTAAAGGATGAGAACCATAAAAATTGACCCTTACTTGTGGAGAAGAAAATGGAACTGGATTAGGAGTTTTCTCAATATTAACATTTTTTTCATTATATAAACTGTTACATAATTCTGCAGGAGCACATTGTCCGTTATCAGGAGTAGCCCAATATCTTACATTATTAGTAAATTGACCATAGGAAGATCCAAATACAGGATAGGCAGGATAGTTATCTTCATAGGTATTCATTGATATTCCCATATTGTCTTTGGTTGGATAATCCCCAAATAAGATAGGTTCTGATACACTTACAGGAAAATTACCTGGAGTTAAACTAACAAAACCCTCTTTACATTTATGTATAATTGGAATACTAATTAAAGCAAATAATAATGCTAAAATTAAAAAAGTCATTTGTTTGTTAATCATTTCTATATAAAATAAAAATATTTTATTTAGTTTTTTATTTTATATAATATTT
>JGI10211J14876_10001032_pt1 | contig 12179 bp, 10 predicted proteins | sample Etolagsediment_FD_14876 | JGI IMG/M metagenome (IMG submission 14876)
CGTGCACCGGCAGCTTCCAATGCCTCGGTCCGCTGGCTGACGAGCTCGGCCATATGGCTGCGGTATTGTCTCAATTCATCCTGCGCACTTTCCTGCTCGGTCAAATCTGTAGCAAAACCTACAAATCCCATGGCCTCGTCCCTCTCGTCGTTGAATACGACCATTAGCATCTCCGCCGCAAAGGGCGTTCCATCTTTTCGAACGCATCCTAATCGGCCGGCGAATTGGCCCTTCTGTTTGGCCTTCTCGATGAAACCGGCTACATCAGTTTTTGTCCGCCCTTTAGTGTGCAAGGCACTAATCTGTTTGCCAATCAGTTCATCCGGCCTCTTGTACCCGTGCATCTCGGTCCAGGCCGCATTGACGAACTGAATGACTCCGTCGAGGTCAAGCAAAACAATTCCTTCCCTTGCCCGTTCGGCGATCACCGTCAACCGCCGCAACGTCCGCTCGACCTGTTTGTGAATAGCAATTATATCATCCATCTCTTCACCCTTTTCACAAAAGAACCCGAAATTTTAACGTTCACTAAACATTGCCTCGAAAAGCACGGCTTATGGCGACATTACCCTTTTAATGAGTTCTGCAGGACAACCGTATCAATAAGATCCGGCTTTTGAATCGCAATATTCTGTCTGAAAACAGTTACTAATATGGCTCTCTCATCATCAGTAAGGGATTCGGCGGCTTTAAGCGAACCCATTGCTTCCCACATATCCGTTTCACTGACAGGGCCGAGGACGCTCAGTTCGTTGATTCTCTCCTGAAGAGCCAGAATGGTTTCAGCCATGACCTGCAGGCGTTCTTCAAGCTTTGGCCCCGTAAGTTCAGCTTCCCCAGCCATCAAATGTGTTAATTCGTCGATCACGATAGACCGAATCTTTTCCCTCGAGGATTTGGGCAGTAGTTTCCCTATCGATTTTCTCAGGGCTTTTCGCACCGAGTCCAGCGCACTGAAACTTCCTCCGATGAGTTTTCCCATGCCACCAGCAAAATTAAGAAAAACGTCAGTGAAACTCATTTTAACACCTATACCCCAATTAAAGGCTCAAAAGTAAATGGCGACAGGTCTCGGGCAACCTCAGCGGGCCCGATTCGGTTTCCACTCTTGTCACCAACTGTTCCGCTATGCTCTTAAGGTTGTTCTTTATTTTTCCTTTTTTCTGTTCAGATGCTTTCTTTATTCGCGCCGTCAAGTAAAGAACTCGTGTCATCTCCGCCGGAGTGGCGGCCCTACAGAGCTTCTCGATTTCTTGGGCTATAATATCATTAACCTCGTCGATTTTGCTTAATTCCTCTGCACACGGAGACCCCGGTTCCAGAGCCCCTATTCCCTCCCGGGCGGCTTCAGTCAGCAAAGAGCTCAACTTTCCTTTAATTGAATCCATTGATACGACTGTTTACATGGTAATTGAGAAACGACCGACTGGTTGGGTAATTGTTTGATGGCGTTTCCCCTTATGGATAGTAGGCTATGTTGAAATTCCCTCAAATACCTCCTCTGGAACCGCCACAAGTGCATAATCATCTATGTATGGACATCTTTACTCTGACAGCCGGTTACAATTAGAAGTACGTTAATTATATAGCCGGTTTTGCTTCACATTTGAGATGTCTCTTTGTGCTACAATCCCATATCACCTTCGCACCGGCTGTTACAGCGACACCTATGGTAAACGGAATAAGCGAAGAGGTAGAGGCAACCAAAGCTGAAGCTCTTGCAGCATTACTTACCAATAACCCAAGGCCGGAAGCCAGACCCAAACCTACCGCTTCACCTCCTGTGTTAAGAACAGCGTCCCGTTTTGTCATCCTGCCCTGCTTATATTTCCTGGCATTTATCAGACCGGCTATGCCTCCCCATCCGAGACCTACCACTGCACCCGCTTTAACAGGATTGACGGCCTCGATGGTGACTACCCTTACAGCCCCGACGGCCCGACCCATGGTATATCCAACCGTACTTGTTACGGTTGTCGGATAGTAATAATTAGTTACGTCCATTGTTGGTACCCCTTTTTATTTATTCTATTTTCTACATCGACATATTATTGATTATACTATTTTCTTTTTTCTTTCAATGAACCGTTTTCTGTAGACCATAAAAGCTGCCTGTCCTGAGTGTTCTATGATCTCGTGATTCGAATGAGCACTTACCGCCATTGATACTATAGGCAAGGCACGCGGCACCAAACGTACAATCAAAGCTGCGGTTAGGTGTTCGATGTATTCCTCCAGAGCTTTTGAACCCAGAACCGAGACACCTTTTTGAGCCGTCTTTCGTTTGCCCATTTTGCTCTTAATTCTTTTTAAAGAGCCGATTTCTTTTAAGGCCTTAAATTTTACCTCTGAGCCGCCGACACCAATTTCGATTATTCTTAATACAATCTCTTTCTCGATAATATCGTTTGGTTCGTAACCATAACAAAACGCGACTTCCTGGATCATATGAAAATCCTGAACCAGAAGTGCCGTCAGATCCACCGTTGCCATAACTATACCGCCAAGACCTCCCACTGCCCCCTGGATGGCACTTGCCCTTTCGTGGAAATTTATGTGCTCACGGTTGCATTCATCGAGCAGCTCCAGGTTACATGTTTTTAGTTCTGACAGGTCTTTTATCATCACGCCATGAGCATGAGCCCTTTTCACCAATTCTTCGGGATCTACAGTAGAGGTTGATACATACAGTAAGTTCTTAACGGTTTTCTCGACAGCATTTTCAATTTTTTTGAGTTTTTCAGGGCCAATCTTTCTGACCAGGTAATCCACCGGCCTGGAAATAACATCGAGAACTTTCTTATGGAAACCCTTATGTTTTTCTTTCTCCCATTTTTTTATTTTTTTCAAGCTGATTGTTTCATATTCGCTTATTTCCACAATCTGCAATCCCACAAAAACTATAAACTGTAAGCATACTTTGATTCAGTTTTAATAACTATCTTCATTTCAGGGAACTTCGTTTTGAATTTCTCGGTTATAGAGCGGATAATGTCGTAAGTCTCCTGTTCGTCGGCATCTTGTTCTAACACAATATCGAAGACCACGTTGCATCTATTTGCATCACAGCCGACGATTCTTAAATCATGAAAAGCGTTTGCCCTTCCGTCATCAGAGATAATTTCTTTTATAGCCTGGCTGATTTGCTCATACTGAGGATGGTCCTTATTTATTGGGTCAACATGGACAACCACCATTCCGGGAATCTTCTGATTTATTGTTTCTTCCACTTGTTCTGCAAGAGCATGAAGCTCAAAAGCAGAACCACTATCTGATACTTCTATATGCAATGAGATTACGCTTGTCTGGCCGTATTTGTGAAAGATTACGTCATGAACACCTAAAACGACTTCGTGATCCATAGCTAAGTTTTCTATTTCTTTAATTGTCTCTTTAGATGGCGCCTCGCCTAACAAAGGATTGACCGCTTCTTTGGCAATCGAGAAGGCTGAATAGAAAATAATCAGAGAAACACCAACACCCATTATTCCATCAATGTTATTATAGCCAAATCGCGTTGCGACAAGTGCAACGACTACCAGTGCGGTAGCGATCACATCGCTTCTATGATGAAGGGCGTCTGCTTTAAGAGCCTGCGAATCGATAATCTCGCCAAGCTGATAGGAAAACCGTGACATTAGTTCCTTTATCACTATAGTCGCAAGGATTACTAAAATCACACTGGTCGGAACTGTAGAGCTATGCGGTTTGACAATGGCATGAATGGATTTCTCTAACAGTTCCACTCCCGCCATAAAGAGTAACACTGAAACAACCAGGGCCGCTACCGATTCCATTCTGCCATGACCGAATGGATGTTCTTTATCTGACGGTTTTCTCGCTATTTTGAAACCGATTATAACTACTGCTGAAGTGCCGGAATCAGCTAATGTATGGACTGCATCGGCAATTAAAGATACACTTTTTATGGAAAGCCCAAGGAGAATCTTAACGACAAACAGCAGGAGATTAACAACAATACTTGTCCAGCCTTCAAGTGCTCCATAACGTGCCCTGACCTTTAGATCATTTACACTCTGATGATTCTTAATGCATTTCGCCGCTATCCAATGGGCGAACTTTTTCATAGATCACTCTCTTCATCTTCCCTTGCTGAATTTGCACTGGATATACCGGTCAGAGCAGCACCTTTATTTGTAACTGGTGATTGAGCCGGCTTTTCAACGACGACAGCATCAACATATTTCGACTTGGCGGAGCCAATGATTGTTCCAAAGATATTTACCAGCAAAGATTTTTCCTCTTCGCTCAGATTTTTGGCCGCTTCGATTGAATTCATAGCTTCCCATAACTTAGCTTCGCTGACCGGGCCACGAGCACTCAAAGCCATGATTTTTTCATAAAAGGGCTGCGCCACTTCATCTATTACTTCCATTCGCTCTGTAAGCTTGGTCATCACAAACTCAGCTTCCTTGTACAGGGCACGTGTTAACTTTTCGAACATGGCATTTCGGATATTCTTGGGTAAATTTGTTGATTCTTTCAGCCTTTTTTGGGCAGATGACAATACGTTACGACTTTTGCCGGTAAACTCGCCCATGTGATAGACAACATTACAACAAAAATCACCAAAACTCACTTTGATCCCCTTTTATACCGAGCAAAGGACGGAACAGAACACCAGCGCAATCGTAACCATAAGCTTGATGAGAATGTTCATAGCAGGGCCTGAAACGTCCTTAAATGGGTCGCCCACCATATCTCCGACCACTGCGGCCTTATAAGCGACTTCCATATCATCTCCTTTTTCACGATGACTTTCAATCCATTTCTTGGCGTTATCCCATGCCACTCCCCCGATTGACATGCTCATACCTAATACCGAGCCTACAATCATTGCTCCAACTAAAAAACCACCCAGAGCTTCTACACCAAGTGTAAAGGCCACTACAAATGGTGAAGCAATAGCAATTATCCCAGCCACAACCGTGGCCATCAAGGAATCTCTGGCAATGACGTCCACACATCTATCAGTGTCAGGTTCTGCATGACCTGTCAAGATACCTTTTGTTTCTTTGAACTGCCTGCGGACTTCGACAACCAATTTGTTTGCTATTCGTGTGACCGCTCCCATCGTCCAGGCAGCGAAGATAAGGGGCAAAGTAGCTCCAATAAACAAACCGACAAGTACTACAGGGGCGAACAACTCGGCATGGGCTAATTTCGTGCCGCCGATATAAGCTGCAAACAGAGCTACCGCTGTAATGACGCCGGCGCCAATAGTAAATCCTTTGCCTATAGCAGCGGTAATATTTCCGGCAGCGTCAAGCTTGTCTGTAATTCTCCGAGTCTTTACTCCCGCTCGACTCATTGTCGCTATGCCGCTGGCGTTATCAACTATCGGCCCGTAAGCATCGATAGACATAATGATTGCCATTGTTGACAACATTGCCACCGCCGAAAGGCCTATCCCATAGAGTCCGCCAAGTAATAGCGTTAAGGTTATAGTTGCACAAATTGTCAAAATAGGCAAAAGTGCACCTATAAATCCGACCGCTAATCCCGCGATTATGTTCGTGGCGGCCCCTGTTTTTGACATATTTACAATATATCTAATTGGAAGGCCGGAACCAAAATATTCTGTTTCAAGACCTATTAAGATTCCGCACAGAACACCCACTACAACGGTTAGAAAGAGACTGAACCGGCCTGTTATGCAAATAATTGCCGCGAAAGCCCCAACAAGAAACAGTCCGTTGGCAACATAAATAACATTTCGCAAAAAGCTCTGTGGCTCAGCACGTCTGCTGAGGAATTTGCTTGCGGCAATGCTCAACAGACAGCAGATAAGACCTATTGCTATCAATACAAGCGGAAGTATTACATATTTTAATTCGCCCATTCTAAGGCCCATAATAATTGATGCTACTGTAGAACTGCTAAAAGACTCGAAAAGGTCCGAACCCATACCGGAAATATCACCTACGTTATCGCCGACATTATCAGCGATTACCGCTGGATTACGAGGGTCATCCTCTGGGAGATTATATTCTATTTTACCTGTCATATCTGCCCCGATGTCGGCGCTTTTTGTAAATATTCCCCCGCCAACTCTGCCAAACAGTGCAAAGAACGAAGCTCCAAGACAAAAGCCGGCAACAATATATGGTAAGGTGTCGGGATTATCGCCGTTAAGAATGAGAAGAGAATAAGTGCCAAGGCCAATGATACCGACAGATGCTACGGAAATACCCATGACAGAGCCGCCCAGAAAAGCGACATTCAACGCTTTGGCCAGACCACTTTTCCTGGCAGCCTGGCATGTTCGAGAATTTGATGTAGTGGCAGCCTTCATACCGATCCATCCGGGCAGCATCGAACAGATTGAACCTGCCAGAAAAGCAATGGCTGTCGGCAGACATAGTGTAAAGCAAATGGCAAAAAAAGATATCATAAGGAAAATTGCTGTTATCTTATATTCCTGTTTCAGAAAAACCACCGTGCCTGAGCGGATTTTCTCAGCGATAGCTTGCATTTTTGCATTACCAGGCGAATACCTGAAAAGAGAATAATAACCGATCAGAGCAAAACCTAATCCTACAACGCCGACCAATGGTACCGCCCGGAACAAAGTTTCATATCTCGGTAGCTGTTCAACGGGGACCGGCTCATCAATACCACAGATTGCACTATCGGTTGTTACGGAAGCTATAGGTATATAACGATACTGACCCCGGCTGTACACATCCAGAAGGGCTGTGCCGTCTTCATCAGAAGCGACCGCATTGAAGAAGTCGTCCATATCTGATATAGATGTTTCATCAATACCTACGATCACATCGCCCCGGGCAAGGCCTGCTTCGTCTGCGGCACCGCCTGGAACTACCGATACGATCACGATACCATCTATGTTGCTGGGAATATCATATGTGTCCCGCAGAGTCGAATTGGTCGCCGACAACGATACGGCCCAGTCGGAATCGTCTGTGACATCTGTATCTGTGTTCGTGGTTTGTGCTGTCAACATGGTGGCCGGCAAATCAACAAGCACCGCATATGTTCGGGCCTTTCGGCTATCTCTCAAATACGCGATTCTGACAGTATCACCCGGGCTTAGTGTCGCCATAACCTCTTTGAATATATCGACGTCTCTTGTGGCAATTGTGTTTATCACGGCGATGACGTCACCTCTTTGCAGGCCGGCTTTTTCTGCCGGCGAACTGCTGATGACACTATTTACCAGGACGCCGTGTCCATCCTGTATACCCAGTTGTTCGGCAATAACTTTATCTACAGAAACAATCTCTACGCCGAGAAATGCTGAAGGCAAAACAGGTGTGTCTTTAACTGTAGCGGTCTGGACAATTGAATCCGAAGTAACCCCACCGGTAATTTCACCAACCAATTCAGAAACAGCCACCCCATCAATATCAAAGCCCGTTATATTTGAATATATAAGGTAGGCAAAAAAAGCGAACACCATCCCTCCCGTAACCACGGTCCACTTAATATAATCCTTAGGACATTTGTCTAATTGCTCTTTGTGATTACTCAATTTCCATCCTTTAGATCGAATATTCTAAATTTCTCCGTCCATATATTGAACCGGCATATCCTCTCCAACAAGCACCTGCTCTACGCTGACTTTGGGGCCGTATACGTGGATCAAAAGGAAATGACGCTGTCCCGAATCCAAAAGGCCTTCAGAAAAGCTTCCAGAGGTGATATAACGAACGCCGTTGTTCGTAATATCGACATAGCCGTGATAATGGCCTTCCAGGACGAAATCGACTTCATACTTTTCAAAAAGCTCTATGAGAATTTCCCTTTCTTCTGTCTTGGGAAATTCATAAGTGCCGTGCGAGCCGCCATATATGGGCATATGGCTTATCACGAAAAGAAGCGGCTGTTTATTGGATCTCAATTCCTCTTGAATCCAGTGCATTTGCGGGTCACCTATCACGTCGCTGGCAGAATCGATTACAACAAATTTTGCATTTCCCCCGTAGAAGGAATACACAGAAGGTCCCAGATATCTCCAGTAATATGCCCATCCGCCGTTATAGATGTCATGGTTTCCCAGTGCCGGATACGCCGGGACTGTCAGAGCTTCAATATGATTAATGAAGTTGCTGTATTCGGCTTCTTCGCCGAGGTATGTCAGGTCGCCTCCGAATATAACAAACCTTATCCGTCTCGTCTTGATCGCTCTGTCAAGGTCGTCGAAGCAGCCATCTCCTTTTGAATACATATGAGGGTCGCCACAAAAAGCAAACGAATATATATAAGTACCTTTTATTGCGTCTTTGTAGGGCGATTTTATCGATGAAGACAGATGAAATCTTTCGTCAACCGCTGTCTCTTCCTTATCTCCATAGCTTAATAAAAGCAGACACAGAGGAAGAAGTATCAGGATGACGGGAGGCCTTATGAGCAAGGCGATGAGTATCCTCTTCAATAAGCTTTTTTTCTCTTCTGCCAGTTCAGTCATCAGCTCTTTTTCACCTCCGGCGGCCTGGTATACTCCCTATAGGAAAGATACAAAATCAAAAGTATTAACAATCCTATGAATAATACAGTATCATTGGTTGAGCTTAACTGCGGCGGCACTTCCGTAGGCCTGTTCATACCCGTAGTGCTGCTGGTACCACCTGGTGTACCAGGTGTCCAATTTGATGTTCCACCGGTATTTTCATCTCCCGGAACCGTAGTGGGCCTGTTGAAAGCAGGATTATCCCCTGTTGTAAGCTGGACATTGTCTTGGGCGAATTTGCCGCCTTTCGGGCCTTCCTCATCTTCATCGTCATCAGTCGCAAATGGCATACCTCCGGTAAACAGAGCAAATATTCTCTGCCGCAACGTCGTCTGAGTCTGTATCTGGTCGGCTGCATCAATTATGCCGGATGAATTCAGTGGCACATAGCGTACTCTACCTCGACTGTATATATCCAGAAGGGCAATGTTGTCATTGTTGGATGACAAGGCACTGAAAAAATCATCCATGTCGGATATGGGTGTTTGGTCAATGCCCATTATAATATCACCTGGCTGCAATCCTGCTGCATCTGCTGCGCCGCCGGGAGCTACCGAAAGAATCGCAACTCCTTCTATATCAGCAGGGATATTGAGCAAGTCACGTTGGGCTGAACCGAGATCCGAAAGCGATACGCCCCAGTCGGTATCACTCGAGCCGGTATCCCGAGCTGTTGCCACACTACCAGGTAGCTCCACAAGCTGGGCATACACCGTATCCTTTTTAGCATTTCTTATATAAGCAATTCTGACATTGTCGCCGGGATTATATGCAGCTAAGAGCTGTCTGAAACCCTCAATATCTTCTACCGGCTTACCGTCCAAAGAGATCAAACAATCGCCTCTTTGAAGCCCAGCTGCTTGTGCAGGAGAGCCATCAACAACACCGTTTACAAGAACACCGCGCTCACCCGGCAGTGACAACTGTTCGGTAATCACAGCATTAACGGAAAAAATCTCTACTCCCAGAAAAGCGGACGGAGAAACAGACACGTCTTCAGTTGTAGTAATTTGCACAATATTGGCTGTCTTTGGAATGCCAGTTGTCGTATCCGCAGTTTCGTCTGTAGAGCCGGCCCTTAGCCTGTTGGGTGCAAATTCAAACAGGATATACACACCTAACATAAGTAATATGCCGAACAGAAAGGCCCATAGAGCACTTAGCTTACTTTTTGTTTTTTTCTCTTCCACAGTATAATCACCTCACCTGTTTATTCTAAATACAATTGTAATATCAGCCGTCGATAGCCTTTAACAAAAGGGGTCTGGCCTTGTTAATTGGTATTGTAAAACTGACACCAGAGAAATATCCGGATGGAGACGCAATAGCGGTATTGACTCCAACGACCTCCCCTTCGCCGTTTATCAAGGCGCCACCCGCACTTCCGCGATTTGCCGCCGCGTCTGTTTGAAAGAAGTCTTCGTAAAGCATGCTATTGATAACAAGGCTGCGTTTATTATCACTTATGATGCCTTCGGTTACTGTGTGCTCGAAACCAAAGGGTGAACCGATTGCAAGAACCGTATCGGTAATTTTGACTAAATCTGAGTTTGCCAGTTTTGCTACCGGCAAAGGCCTGTCCGATTCTATTTTCAGTATCGCAAGGTCATTCGTTATATCTACATCGACTACATTTGCCCTATATATCTGGCGAACGGAACTAAAGACAGTTACGTTGACGTTGGGATAGTCCTTGATTAAGTGGTAGCAGGTAAGAACATAACCTCGCGCATCAACAATAATCCCTGAGCCTAATGTTTCTTCGTTTGTTTGCAGGGCTGTTGTTGACGGCATATCAAAGTTCAAAGCAGACCCACCTCTTCTGTTCGAAGGGCCGACATCAGTCGAAACTATATCTATATTTACAATTGCCCGCTTTACGGCAGTAACGGCGTTTGGAAGGTCATCATCCGAACAGGAAACAAGCTGCATGTCAGATGATGTAACTATTATGCCGCTGCTGCCGGTTCCAGTGGTTCCGGCGGTTCCATCCTGGACGGTGCCGGTCGTTCTGGTTCTTTCTTGTATTGTGACACCAAAAAAAATCAGCTGACACACTATGAGGATGATAAATCCAATAACCAGCACGATTAGGATTATACTGGACCCCGAGCGTTTCTTTGTTTTTCTAAGTTTTTCGAGTTTGCTCTCCGTCACTAAAACACCTCTGCTTCATCCTTTTCTTTTCTCTTGTCCTTTGACGAAGGCGGGCCTCCACCACCTTCGTGCTCGCTGGTACTGTCCTCAACAACAATCCCTGTTATCGTTCCGGAATCCTTAAGCCTGCCGTCGGTGTATATATCAATAGCCTGCTGAACCGTACCTACAAAGCCGGTATATACCTTGACCTTAAGATCCTTAAGAGCTTTAAGGGCGGTTGCACTTACGTTATTGCATATGACAACAGCACCGCCTTCAGACACTATGAATTGAGCAATTTCGGTACCGGTTGCTCTCTTGTCCCTGTAATATGGATTGGGCACAACGTCATACGTTCCCAAGCCGAACATTAAGAAATAACGGGCATCGTCCATGAGTTGTGCAATATCCGATTTCAAACTCCTGCCCGTCGATGGAATAACTGCTTTTCTCGAACTTCCCGCTACATAGACTATGCCCGATGATGAAGCGACCGTTGTTGCCGCTGCTGTTGTCATTGCACCTTGGCCGGTTGTGCCTCCGGGTTCGGCGTTAACTAACCGGGAGCCGCAGACAGGACAGGTAAGCGAGGCGCAAGGAACGCCGATTGGATGTGTTACCGTTACGCTGCACATAGGACATACACATAATGTTGAACGGCCGCTTTGGGCTGCGCCTGAACTGGACTGACCACCGCCCTGGGATTGCCCGTCCACCGCCGGCCCTGCATCTGACGGGCCTACGCCGGAACCATCCTGCGGAGGCCCACCGGCCGTAGGCGTCAAAGGACCTTGCACAGTTTGGCCTAAGGGTGGTATGTTCTCGGGCTTACTCGATATCGGCACTAAGTAGAATACCTGCTGCATAGGTGGCACGTCGTCTGGTTTGCCGCCAACAGGCATTATATAAAACGCCTGCTGAATGGGCGGTATGTCGTCCGGTTTACTGCTCGTTTGTATCCCACCGGTCGGCATACCTGCGGTCGAGGTCATCGCACCGCCCGTTGCGCCTCCGGGTTCTGCATTGACCAGTCGAGACCCACACACAGGACACGTAAGCGAAACACATGGAACGCCTATCGGATGTGTTACCGTTACATTACACATAGGACAGATACACAACGTCGAGCGGCCGCTTTGGGCGGCACCTGCACCGGCCTGGCCGCCACCCTGTGACTGTCCATCCACAGCCGGCCCGGCGTCAGATGGGCCCACACCGGCATTTTCCTGTGGTGGTCCACCAGCTACTGGAATATACACTACTTGTTGAGCCTGACCTAAAGGAGTTGGCGGTATGTTATCAGGCTTGCTCGTGACCGGAACTAAGTAAAATGCCTGCTGCATAGGTGGCACATCATCCGGTTTACCGCCGGTTTGTATTCCACCGGTTGAAATCATTGGACTGCCGCCGGTTTGCATTCCACCGGTTGAAATAATTGGACTGCCGCCGGTTTGCATTCCACCGGTTGAAATCATTGGACTGCCGCCGGTTTGTATTCCACCGGTCGAAATCATTGGACTGCCGCCGGTTTGTATCCCACCGGTTG
>JGI10211J14876_10001033_pt1 | contig 12177 bp, 6 predicted proteins | sample Etolagsediment_FD_14876 | JGI IMG/M metagenome (IMG submission 14876)
CTGCCTTCGTCACCGTCGGCTCCTCTAAACGTATCATCGATATAAACGTAGGCATCATCGGTTATAAGGATGCGCTGCGTTCCTTTATCGGAATGGCGCAACTGACCATCAAAAACATTGAGAGTAGCACTACCACTTACGGTAAGCTGACACTCCGCGCCCTCAGTATCATCGTCGAGACGCATGGCTTTGACCTCAACCGTAGCGGTGTCACCTATGTTGATTTCGAAATATCCGTGAGCATCATCGCTTGTAAATGCTTTGAAGTCATCGTTGATCAAAACATAGGAATTGCCGCCGATATTAAGGTAGGCCTCTCCATCAGCATCGCCGTCGGTGAATGCCTCGAAGCCGCCATTTATGGTAACACAAGGGTCGCCAAATCCAAGGCCTAAACCGATATTAATGATACTGGTTCCGCTGTCGCTGCCGTCGACCAGTTCCCATCTGTCGCCGATTTGAAGCCATCCACTCACTATCTCGAGTGTCATATCGCCGTCCTCGTCGCGCCTGGGTCCCTGAATCTTATCAACGGAGTTGTCGACCAAAACTATGGGCTCGGCACCCGAGAAACCTGGCTCGAGCTTCGCCGTGTCGCCGGGGCCGGGTCCACCCAGCGGATCCCAGTTCAGCGGGTCAACCCACAAGACGCTATAAGGGGAATTACCATCCCATGTATAGTCGTCGGCAAAACCGCTGCCGGCCAAGACCAGTACTGAAACAAAAGAAATTAAAAACATCAATTTTTTACACATAATACTCCTCCTTCAAAAATCAAACTTCATCTATACTTAATCTGGCTAAAAGCCAAAACATTTGCTGCCTTCAACAAGCATCGAAAACCTTCACCATTACCATTCCTCGTGCCTGTCTCAAGCAACTTCAAAACAACTTCTAACAAAACAACTTCCAGTTTCTTGAAAGCCATCATCGTCTTCAACAGGCATTCGGAACTCCACGGTTCCGAAACCTTCACCGATAATACGCCTGTCCAAAACAACCTTCCAAATTCTTAATACCTAACTTCTTCTTACCTGCTGCGAGTCAACCGCAGCTAACGACTAACTATTTTTCCCAATCCGTTAGGTTCAAGGCACTCCGTTTTGATTAACGACTATCATGTTCCATAGGCATCTCCTTCATTCCAACCGGCCAGCATTTTCTGGTCACCTGGCTTAATTTGTTCAGAGGATTCAGAAAAGAAAATATTCGGAAAACTCACTATCGCACCTCCTGAATTCGTGCGAGACAGAACAGGCAAGAAATTAACAGAAATGCTTTTGCGCCGCTCCTCACTTTCATCACTTTCCTCTTATTGGCTTTCTTACTAACCATTGCGCCACACAAGCAGGCGGCAGAAACACATACCGACTCCTCCAAAGCAGATACATCATCACCCGCCGCTACAACAAATACCAGTTTATCTGCCTTGCTTTATTACTTCAAATTTACCAATTTCACGCGTATATGTCAATACTTATTTGCTGAATTCCCAGTTTTTTTCTGTTTTTTTTGTGTTTTTTTCGGACGAATTTAACAAGAGCCCTAAATACCCTATAAGCGGCACTTTCGGTAATTTCGGCGTATCAGCACTGGTATTCGCGTCTGATAGATTACTTGCCAAGTTTCTCAAAAATAAAGACTTAAACCAAAAATCAGTATAATCCACAAAAATCCCCTTATTTTGGGCCCGGGCTGCCGTTTGCGTCCGGGGACACACCGCCTATTTGCCACCGGGGCCTATACCGAACTGTTCAGCATAGGCCCCGGACTTCTGCAAACCTTAATTTACTCAGTGTTATCTCAATTGCCGATTACTCAGGCTCAGGCCACAGTTTCTCTTCAAGCCAGGCATCCGAGAGTTTAGCAAAGTCCCTCAGGTTGACCGCTCCAGAGCCCAGGGGCTCTCCGAAGTACAGATTAGCAACTGACTGCATCCGGAAGATGCCTATGCCGTTGTGGCCGCCGTCGGTCGCAAGATACGCAACCTCCGCCGCTGACAGACCATAGTTGTAAACGCGAACGTCGTCTATGATACCCTTAAACGGCTTGTCCATAGCATCCGGCCGGTTACCTATCGCCAGGTCATTAGTGTCCTGGGAGAGGAAGGGCACCGCACTTGTATTTGGGTCGTTGCTCTCGGCAGCAAGTTCACCATTTATGTAGCACTTTACCGTGTTGCCGTCGTACGTACCGGCTGCGTGAATCCATTCATCACGGTCGAGAGCATCTTCGTCGCTTTTTGCATCGTACTTTGGATAGTCTTCGGCATTAGGGTCATTCCCGTCACGCACATTGAACACCAACTCGTCTTCACCGCCGACTTCGAGGCCGTACGTTTCCTTGTTATCTGCGCCTTTGACCACTATGCGGCCGCTGCTCTGCTCATCGGAATAGTATATCCAGGCACACACGCTGACCTTATGCATCGGCCTCAACTCTGCTGCATCCGGCACCAGGACCCTGCCGCCGTCGAAATCAAGAGCGTAGTTCACATCGTTGTGGCCGGCAACCCACCATACGTTAACATCGTTGGTCTCTATCATCCCGTCATTGCCGTAGTCGCTGGAATCGGTAACCACATTCCCGTCGCCATCATCCTCATCGAAATTCCACCAGCCGACAAGGTTGGCATCGCAGGGCTCGCTTACTTCGCCAAGATTGACATCGTGCTTGAGCCAATCCTCTGCCATTAGCTCAACGTCGCCGAAGCTAATGATACAATCGTCGTCCAAATCGAGCTCAGCAAACTGAGACGTTCTTTTCGAAAGAATACACGTCGGCGGATACAGGCGAATATCGTCGAAATATACGGTACCGTCACTGCCAAGCTCCGTAGTGTTGGTTCTGTCACCAAAGCCGATATACAGCTTCTTCATACGGGTCAGGTCTAAGTCGGGATTCGCCGTGGTAAACCAACTTAGCGGCATATTCCACTGCTGATATTCCTCAATTTTCACATTATCCATATCTTCACCTTCGTTGTCGCCATACCTGACCTCTGCATAATTGCTGTCGGCATCTTCCAGCCCCACGTACATCTGCTGGGTCTGACCGTCAGGGTCATTCGTCACCGCGCCATAGAACCACAGCGATAACATCTTTATGCCGCCGTAAGTCCAATCACACGGGTCAAGGACAAAGTGGTTTGCAATCTCAGAATAGTAGTAGTCACCGTTAAAATATACGTACGCCATTGCCTGCACGCCGCCGTGAGATGGTATCCAACTGAAACTCGTAGGCGTCACAAGGCCAAGGTATGACCCCCCGTAACTGGAACCGTTCAAGAAGGTCTCCCATCCATAGGACCCCGAGGAACCGGCTATTGTGTAATCTCCAGTTGCGGAGCCCTCTACATAGTTCTCCATATCGTCGATGATGATGTATTCTGGCACAGTAAAACGCCAGATAGCGCCTTTCCACAGGTAGGGCGAGCACGAGTCGTTGACCTCATCCACACGCCAATAATAGATCTGGTCCAAACTAAGATAGTACGGGATGTCGTAGCTGTTGACATCCAGATTGGCGTAGCCCACGTTCAGGTGGGCCGTGGCGTTGGCTTCGTTGACTTCGTACCAGTCGGTGCCGATGTACACATCGTGCCCATTAACATCAGCCGTATAGTCTCCCGGCCTCCAGCTAAGGTCCACATTAAACTGGATGTCCCTGGAATAGTCTTGGGGTTTGGGGAACCAGGCCTGTCCGGGGCCGCCGCGTATCAGGAATTGGTTCGGTTTAAGAGCCACATCGGTCACCCGCAGTTCGTCAATCAGACCGTTGAAGTAGTTTTGTTCAAGCCCGGGGCCAACCCGCTGTGGCTGTTTCGTAAACCCGATTCCGACATAGTCGTCATCATTAAGGGGATTTAGAGACGACGTATTACCGTCGCTGACTTGTTCGCCGTTAATATAGAGCCTTTGCGACTCACAGGGGTCGGTAGAATCAAAGACTGCGGCAATGTGATACCACCTTTCCAGCTCTATCTCTACGGGATAGTTGGCATCCGGCGCCGATGTTATTATGCTGCCGCTATGCCCGTAGCGAACTATATTGTCTTCGCCTATAGCAAGGACATAACTCCTGTTATATTTCCTGAACAACGTCGCAGCATAGTCATCATCTCCCACATCCTCGGAATAAAACGAATCCTGCCTGACCCACATCTCGATGGTATATGCCTCGCCGGCCAGGTCGAGAATATCAGGCCCCTCGGCATCCCTAAGCAGGCCTACTTGGTGCTGGATGTCATCCTCGTCGGGAATGTCTTCCTCCCACTGATGGAATTGGGCGGACGTTCCACCTGGATTGATAAGTGGATTACTCAGCCCGTACGTCAGAGACGTATAGTCACCCCGCTTCCTGAACGTGACGTTGCCGGTAGAGTCTGTGACAAGATTTGCGTCGCCGGCGTCCCCAATGTTAGCATCTTCAACACCATCGAATTTGTAGTACATCAAGACGCCGCCGACCGTCATAAAGGTCCAGACGTCACCTTTGATAAATGTGGTTGCACCTTTCTCATCGACACGCCAGTAATAGCGGGTGAATGGCTCAAGAATCGGCAGGTCAAACGTCGTCTCCGTCTGGCGGCCCTTGCCGGCGCCGGAGTTGGGGTCGGTGCCGGTGTTGACATCAGCGAAATTGGTGCTCCAGTACACATCGTGCTTGATTGCGAGGCAGGACGCAGTCCAGCTGAGGTTCGCGTCCGTCGGCACACTCCAGGCGTCATCACCCGGACTGGGGTCATAAGCTTTTCCATCTTCGGTAGTAAAGCTCCAGGTACTGCCTCTCCACGGACTGTTGGGATTAGCATTATTGACCTCGTCAATCCGCCAGTAGTAAGTGGTGTTAAAATCCATAAGACCGGGTGGGTCGTAGTTACATGGGTCTCGATTGTCTATGAACCACTGGTCGCCGACCGGCCACGTGTTGACCACCAAAACATCGTCAACAAACACCTCGCCACTGCTTATGTCGCTCCGCAGCTCCAGCTTGAAAGTGCTTACCATATACTGGCTGTCCGTTACCTCGTCTGTGTAATGCAGCCACACATCACTGGGTCCCAGAGAATTCAAGTCAGCGATAGGGTCCCAGTTATTTCCGTCATAATAGTAGAGGTTGATGTCTCCAGCCTCTATCTCTTCTGACTTTCGCAGCCACAATTCTACTTCAAGTGAGCGTGCATAACTGGCATCTAAAGCTATGGAGGTTAGAGTCCCCGAGCCGCTTCCCGGGGTGGCCGAGTATCTGCCTGAGTGGGAGTTTCCATCACCATTTGCGTCGTATTGCGACCAGTTGGACGCTGTCCAGTTTGCATCAACGCCGCCTTCAAAACCGTCATCCAACAATACAAACTTATCCCGCAAATCCGTGCCGAAGTACACATCATGGCCGTTCGCATCCGTATCGTATGCTATGTACTCTCCTGAATGCCAGGTGAGATTAGCATCCGGGCAAACATCTTCGGCCCCATTTCGCGGCACGGGGCCCCAGGCAGCCTTGGGTATAGGACCGAGAAGGCGGAAAGCGTTGAGCACTGCGCAAGACCCATCGTCCGGCGCCCAATATCTGATGAGAACGGGTCTGCCATCGGTGTAAAACTTCACCAACGATGGCGTAAGGTCCGCATCGTGGCAAGGGTCCCCATTGTTGTTAGGGTCCCCCTCAATGGGTACGTTTATGTCAAAAGTGTCATCGTCGTGGATTTGGAAAACACCGCCGCAGGGATCGCCGGGATAATTGGGGCAATTGATATCGCCTGTGAGCCACTGTTCATCAATCGGATCCCTCCCGTACTCGGCATACTGACCCGTCACCTTGGGCCAGCGTCCATCCTTACTACACGTGACCTCTATCTTCTGAATGTCGTTCATGTCAGCCGGATGCCTGTGGTAGCTATAGAGCCAGTATTCGCCGGGCTCGAGCCCACCTTCCCTGGTCAGAAACAGGAGAATATCGCCACTGGAATGACCCGGGGCTTTCCCCTCATCATAGTACCAAATGGGGGTCCTATAATAGTGCATAAAGCTATTGCAAATAGGCTCATCCTCAACATTCTCTTCTAAGTCCTGTCCCAGGGCCAGGTCTCCTTCGTGACCGACACTGATGCACGCATCAATGGTCGAACCGCCAATATTGGCGAACAGTTTCGCGTCATGCCTGTCCTCGTCGTTCCATGAAGCCCACGGCAGCCAGCCGTCTTTCCAAGTAGATGGGTCATCCGAGTAACCGAAGTCCACTTTCAATTCCATATACTTCCCAGGGTACTCAGCCGCGGGAGCATTGCTAACCAGCCCCAGCATAAAGACGACAAAAATCAAGACTGTTAATTTCCTGCACATAACGTTCCTCCTTTTCAAAAATTAAACTATGACTTTATTTTGTTTTGGCTAATCACCAAAACCTCCGTTATTTTCAACAGGTATCCAAACCTTCACCACGTTTGGCGCCTGTCAGGAACAGCTTTTTAAGACTTGACTTTTAACCTCCTCAAACTTAAACAACAGTCGTAGATGCAGATTACAATTCGAAAAAGCTCAATTTCGAGGCACAAAACTCCCACTTCCGAGCCACAAGGGTCTCATCAAAGTCTGTACCTTTTTACTCAATTTTCGCCCATAAACGGCAAAAATTATACGAGTCTGAGACGTAAAATCCGCAGAATCCAACATTCTACCTATTTATACCAAAACAACTGCCTTCTCGTCAACAATTTTTTTTAACAATCCGATTATTTAGCCCACCACCTCGTAGTGGTTTCTTAAAAGCAAGACACTTTTTCAAGCGGCAGCAAGGGTACTATATGCAGCCACTGCGCATTTTATTTTTATGCAAAATTAACCGCTCCTCTGCCTGACAAACTCTTGTCAAATCCCCACAATTCTAATAATATCTGCGGATTGTATTCAAGCGTTGCTAATAAATGCACTTAACGAATTATGCCTGAACCGGATAAAACATATCGCGTCTTTATCAGTGCTGCCGAACCCAGTGCCGACTCCCACTGTGCCGGGCTTATAACCGCTTTACGCCAAAGTAGTTGCGATATTGAGTTTGTCGGCGTGGGCGGCCCAAAAATGGCCTCGGCAGGATGCAAATTACTCGAAACCACCGTCGGCAGAGCTGCAATGATATACAAGGCATTTAGCCATATCGCCCACTACTACAACTTGATAAAACGCATAAATCGTTTCTTAAAAACCAACAAAGTCGATTTGGTCGTCGTCTGCGATTCCCCTTCTTTCAACTTTCACATCGCAAAAGCAGCCAAAAAAGTCAAAATCAAAACCCTTTTCTACGTCGCCCCCCAACTGTGGGCCTGGGGCGGCTGGCGCATTCACAAACTGCGAAAATACTGCGATAAGCTCTGCTGCATACTGCCTTTCGAGCAGGACTGGTTCAGCCAAAGAGGTGTCGATGTAATCTTTGTCGGCAATCCTTTACTTGACCGGTTGGGGCCTGATTTCGGCGGATATAAAAGGCAATATGCTGGTTTCGGGTCGAAAAACGCACGTTTCGCCATTATGCCCGGCTCACGCGCCGCCGAAACTGCTTCCCTCTGGCAACCAATGCAGCAGATAGCGCTCCGCATAAAAGAGAAATATCCTGCAGCGACCTTTGTTACCGTTGCTGTGGATGATAAGCGAGAACAAATCCTTAAGTCGTCCCAAATAAAAGGCTTTGAGTGCCAATACGCAATTGGTTCGGTCAGCGATACCGCCCGCGAAGCGGATTTTGCAATTGTGGCCAGCGGCAGCGCCACTTTGCAGGTGGCGGCTGTGGGATGTCCGATGGTTATAATGTATCAATCCAGCAGAATCTTGTGGCACCTCGTCGGGAGGTGGCTCGTAAAAGCAAAATATCTGTCACTGGTCAACGCCCTGGCAGGCAGAGAGCTGGTGCCGGAGTTTATGCCGTACTTTAGCTCCATCGAGCCGATTGTGGAAACTATCGAACAGCTTTTGGATGACAGGGACAAGCTGGCGCAGCTCAGCGATGAGCTTATTCAATTGGCAGAGCCGTTAGGTGCGGGCAGCGCATCGGAAAAAGTCGCACAAATAGTCGGGGAAATGCTGGGTTAAGTAACATTGTCACAAAAAAACAAGTAACAGCAGTTAATTAGAGGATTTACAAATGATAGTAGTTACCGGCGGGGCCGGCTTCATCGGTTCGGCACTAATCGCTGGATTGAACAGCAGAGGTTTCAGTGACATTCTTGTCGTTGACGAGCTGGCCTGCGACCAAAAGTGGAAAAATCTACGGAATCTTTCTTTCGCAGATTATGTGGAGAAAGATGATTTTCTGGAAATGGTTTTGGCGGGTAATGTTCCTTCCGGCGTCGAAACGGTTCTGCATATGGGCGCCTGCAGCGACACCACCGAGACAAATGCCTCGTACCTTATAAAAAACAACTACGAATACACCAAGCTGTTGGCCCAATGGGCGACTGATGACAATATCCGCTTTGTTTACGCTTCGAGCGCAGCTACGTACGGTGACGGCTCGGCCGGCTTTAGTGACGATGAGGAAACGGTCGAAAACCTGAGGCCTTTGAATATGTACGGCTACTCCAAACAACTATTTGACCTTTGGGCACGAAGGACAGGTTTGTTGAAAAAGATTGTTGGCCTGAAATACTTTAACGTCTTTGGGCCGAACGAATATCACAAGGGCGATATGCGAAGTTTTGTGCTCAAGGCCTTTGAACAGATAAACGCCGCCGGTAAGGTGCGCCTGTTCAAGTCACACAATCCAAAATATGCCGACGGCGAATACGTTCGGGATTTTCTTTATGTCAAAGACGCTGTGGATATGAGCTTGTTCTTTCTGGACAAGCCGAAATTAAGCGGGCTTTTTAATATCGGGGCCGGCAAAGCCCGCACGTGGAACAATTTGGTGAAAGCCGTTTTTGCTGCGATGGACAAAAAGCCGAACATTGAATACATCGAAATGCCCGATTCAATCCGCAATCAATACCAGTACTATACCTGCGCCAACATAATCAAGCTTCGCAGCGCCGGCCACAAAAAAGACCCGACCACCCTCGAAGATGCAATAAAAGACTACGTCCAAAACTATTTGCAAAAAAGCGATTATCTGAATAAGCGCTGATTTTTCGAGTTTTTTGCGTTGTTTGTCGATGATGTTATAAGAAGTTTTTTTATTGAGGGCAACTATGAGCAAAATAAAACTGGATGAAATCGGCTATTGGTCTGAGGTCAAATTGGACATCATTAAAAAATATGCAAAAGCGTACTCAACCATAATAAATGCCCAACCTAACATTAAAAGACATCTATATATTGATGGCTTTGCGGGGCCGGGAGTTCATATTTCAAAACAAACCAAGGGATACGTCCCCGGCAGTCCTTTGAACGCTCTAAATGTAAAGCCACCGTTCAAAGAATTCCATTTCATTGATATTGATGGCAACAGGGCGGATACACTTCGAGAGCGATGTGAAGACTATTCTAACGTATATGTATATAAAGGTGATTGTAACAATTTATTGCTTGAGAAGATTTTCCCCCTTGCGAAATACTCAGATTATCGCCGTGGACTCTGTCTTCTCGATCCGTATGGACTCCATCTGAACTGGGAAGTTGTACAGATGGCAGGAAAGATGAAGAGCATTGAAATCTTTCTTAACTTTCAAGTGATGGACATGAATATGAATGTTCTTTGGAGAAATCCCAATAAGGTAAGTAACTCGCAAATTGCGAGAATGAACGCTTTTTGGGGAGACGATAGCTGGCGTAATGCCGCTTACACAAAGACGAAAGGTTTGTTCGGTGATATTGAAGAAAAAGCAGGCATTGAGCTTATTGTAGAAGCCTACCAAGACCGACTGAAAAAGGTTGCGGGTTTTGCGTTCGTTCCTGACCCTATTCCAATGAGGAATACAAGCGGGGCTATATTATATTATCTATTCTTTGCTTCGCCCAACCCGACAGGGGCAAAAATCGTAAAGCAAATATTCGATAAGTACAAAAATAGAGGTATAGTTTAATGGCCAACCAATCATCGATAGAATGGACTGATTCGACCTGGAACCCGGTAACAGGATGTACAAAGGTTAGCGAGGGTTGTCTGAACTGCTACGCTGAGAGGATGGCGAAGCGGCTGCGGGCAATGGGACAGCGACGGTACAGAAACGGATTCAAGGTCACGCTACAGCCGGAAGCACTGGACGAACCTTATCAGTGGAAAAAACCGCGCGTTGTATTTGTGAATTCTATGAGCGACCTGTTTCACGAACAAATCCCGGTCGAATTTATACAGCAGGTTTTCAGGGTGATGAACGATAATAAGCGGCATACTTTTCAGATTCTCACTAAGCGGCCTGGGCGATTGTGTGAGCTTGCACCGTTACTAAAGTGGTCAGAAAATGTATGGATGGGGGTTACAATCGAGAATAATGATTATGTCGGTCGAGCCAACGACCTGCGGTTAGTCAATGCGGCTGTAAGATTTCTATCGCTGGAACCCCTGCTCGGTCCGATGCCTTATTTAAAGCTTGACGGCATAGATTGGGTTATTGTGGGCGGCGAATCCGGCCCAGGTGCGCGACCGATGAAAGAGGAATGGGTGCTTGATGTTAAAAATCTCTGTGAACGCAACCGTGTACCATTCTTCTTCAAACAATGGGGTGGGGTGAACAAGAAAAAGGCGGGAAGAATATTACTGGGAAAAACCTGGGACCAACACCCAGAGGATTCTGTTCAACCGTTAAGGTTCCTATAGCTGATACCGTTTACTCCTTATCATTTTGGGCCGAGCAACGCAAACCCGCTTGTTAATCTAACGACGCTAAATACGGTGCGTCTGTTGTGCGCAGTTTCATTTATACCAGCCATCGCTCTTTACATAATTGCTGTGCGTTCGCACGCAAAGGAAGCCAACAGGAGAAAGGTTACCGGTGATACTTCTTGAGCTTTTTGCGCCGGGACTAAATAATTTTACGCTATCATGGCGAAAGCCTCGGTGACGTCCATACCTTCGCTGACGCCGAGGGCTTTGGCTTTTCCGTTTGCCTTTGTGACCTTGCGATTAGGGAAACGCTCCAATGTACCTATGGGATTGTCGGGTGTGCTCTCGACTATGGCCGCGGCGACGCCGTAACCCTCGCAGGCATCGACGTCGATTGCAGGGCAGGCCAAGAATCCTTTAGAGCCGGTCACCAACAGAATGTTGAACCCGGCCCATTTGGCCTGGACGCCTTCAACCAGACCGTTCGGCGTTTGATATGTTTTTGTCTGTACTTCCATTGTTGTTCCCTTGCTTACTTTTGTGAAAGCAGCAAATCCGGTCGCTCCTGAGTTTTTAATTTCTTATCATACGGGCTTGCCGAGCTGTTTCTCGATTTCAGCGAATTTTTCCTCGAAGAGTTCCTTGCTCTTTGCCTCGACATTTAGTCGCAACAGGGGCTCGGTATTGCTCGAACGACAATTAAACCGCCAGTCTTTATACTGGACAGTGACGCCGTCGAGGTGGTCGATTTGGCCGTCGCTGTATTTTGCTGCAAGCTCATTCATTTTGGTCTGCTTATCACCTACCTTGAAGTTCACCTCGCCGCTGCTGTAGTACCTGCGCAGCGGCTCAACCAGCTTGCTTAACGGTACGTCGGCTTCGCTGACGATGTTCAATATGTGCACCAGCGTAATCAGGCCCGAATCGCAGCAGAAATTGTCGCGATAATAGAAATGGCCGGAAACCTCTCCGCCGAATACCGCGTGTGAGTCGCGCATGGCTTTCTTCATAAATGCGTGTCCGACGCGTTCTCTGCGCGGCGTGCCGCCGTTTTTGATAATCTCTTCGATAACAACTAAACTGCTTCGCAAATCATAAACAATGGTTGACTTCGGCTTATTTTTCAAAAAGTACGGTGCCATCAAAGCGGTCATCAAGTCGCAACTGATAGTAGCGCCTTTCTCATCAACCATCATTAACCTGTCGGCATCGCCATCAAAGCAAATTCCGAAATCGCACTTGTTTTTCTTTACCGCTGCTTTTACCTGGGCCAGATTCTTTTCAATAAGCGGGTTCGGCTCATGTTTGAATTTGCCGGTGTGCTCGAAGTTGATGGGGACCATTTTTATGGGCAGGTCGCCGAAAACAGCCGGCACCATTTTCCCCGCCATTCCGTTTGAGGCGTCAACAGCAACTTTCATCGGCTTT
>JGI10211J14876_10001034_pt1 | contig 12169 bp, 25 predicted proteins | sample Etolagsediment_FD_14876 | JGI IMG/M metagenome (IMG submission 14876)
CCAAGCCGTAAGTCCTTATCCTGCAACGACTTAGGACGACAAAAAAATCCACCTAGACCCTTGCAATCCTCCCCCGATGGTGTATAATACACACATGAAGAAAACGACTCACCTGCCCAGCAAGCTCTCTCGCCTCCTCGATGCCATCGAAGCCGATGGTCGTGGGCTGTCGTGGATGCCCTACCGTGATGCCTGTGTTGACGTTCACGCTCACGGGCTCGATATGCCCGATTCCCTTGCCAGCTACCACATGAGCGCCATCGCAAGTCGTTGGAAGCAAGAGGGTTGCGAGCTTCCGATTTCTCTCTGATTCCTCTTGACAGACGAGCCTTCTTCTAGTATAATACGCACATGGAACACGAGTTCGACAACTACGACGAGGCTGACGCCTACGCTTACGACGATACGCACTTCTCCGAGCTTTCGACCGATTGGGATGATATCTCGGACGCTGACGCCGATTGGAGACAGGAAGACTACGAGGAAAGGTACTACGAGGAAGACGAGGACGCATTTACCAGCATGGGCTGGGGAATGGATGAAAGCTACGGAAACTACAACGAGGAATGGTGATATGAGTCAGAAGATGAACGAACAGTCGTACTTGCACGAAGTCTCTTTGGTCAAAGGTCGTCGCTTCCGAAACCTTTACCGTCAAACCGATCCGCAAGCCGATTCGCAGGAAATTGAGAAAGCCTTGCAGGACTACATTGAATCTCGGAGGATGATTGAGAAACCTTCCGAGGGTAAACGGTTCGGAGCCTATGAGGCTTTCCTGACTACGCAATGAGAAATACGGGGAGGGGGCAGGTTAGTCTCCTCCCCACCCTTCGGGGCCGAAATGGTTGTTCGACTAGCTAAGGCCGTTCACGGAACTAGTTAGGACCAGGGTTCGATTCCCTGCGGCTCCACCATTATACCTATGAAAGTACAGGGAAATAAATACTCTGTCTTCATTGTTAGCGGGCGAGGCAAACATCGTCGTGAGTCTGGTGAGTATACCGCTATTGGAGACTCATATAAGGATGCTGTTTCAGGCTTAGCAGAGCATTGGAATATTTGTTCCCTTGTAGGTCCTAGGTTTGGTGTAGATTGGAGAGTATCCTATAAGGCTAAAAAAGGGATGCCTAAATCTCACGCCTACATGAAAGATGAAAAAGGGAATACTCTTCTCTTGGTAAAAAGAAACTACTAATACATCAGTTTTCCCTTTACTGCCAAAATGGCAGGGGGCGGCCGCCAAGCCGTAAGTCCTTATCCTGCAACGACTTACGACGACAAATAATCGCAGAAAGATTCGAGAGAACTATTGACCTTGCCCCTTGGTGTGGTATAATACGCACATGAAAGACGTTACCCGAGAGGATTTCTTCGCCAGCTTCCCCAACCTTGACGCCGACGCCCTGACCGAGTTCTGGGAGGACGGCTACACTGTGGAGGAGGTTGAAGACTACCTTTTGTGGCTCGAAGAAAAATCGGGGTTTCTTGTTGACTGACCCCACAACCTGAGGTATAATACACACATGAAGAACGAAACGAACACCCGCAATCGTCGCACTCCCGAGCAGATCGTCGCTGACCTTGAAGCCGAGATCCAAGCGGCCAAGGTGCGAGCTGCCAAGGCCCAAGCCGTCGAGGCTCCTGAAGCGGCTCCGATCCGTGCTGAGCTGGATCAGCTCCGAAAGGATATTCGGGACGCTAAGCGTGGGCTGGGCAAGGGTCCTCAATCCTTCGATGCGCGACGTGCGAAGCATGTCGCCTGGATCGAGAAGATCAACTTGGAGCAGGAGAGGGCCGAGGCTGTGCTTGAACTGTCCGAAGCTAAGAAGGAGGACTTGGAGAACCAGCTTGCCGAGATTGTGTCGGCTATGGTCTCCAACGCCTGAAACCGATCGGGGTAGGGGTGCCCATTGAATGATCCTCGGAAGGGTGCGAGGCCCAAACCACTAATCAGAAGGAAACAAAATAATGAGTAACCAAATGTCTAGCACCATCGTCCGATCGAACCAAAACGGCGTCATGTTCCGTTTCAATGATAACGGGATTGTGTTCTACGCGATTCACGATAACACTAACAGAACCTTCACCTATAACGGTTCGCTAAACGCTTGCAAGAAAGCGTGGAATCGGTGGTATGCTAACTCGCGGCAGTTCGTCGCAAAGGGTAATCACCGTTACCTGGAAGCGTGAATCGCTAACTCGTTCGGGCGAGTATAAATAGAGGTTAGGCCCGAAGCGGCTCGCCCAGGTGACAGAAAACGTAGCCAGGTAGGGGTGACCTGGCTACTGTTGGATGCATACAATAGCAGGGGAGCGAGGTGCCATGGGGCCATGTGTGATAATCACTTCACTTATCGGCAAGTGAATAGATTATCCCACAGGTCGAGTTCCACCCTGAGCCCGACACCCCTTGATGTGCTTTGCAAGGTGCATCGAGGGTTTTTTTACACAATCTGGCCTGCCATAATGGCAGGGGCCGGCCGCCAAGCCGTAAGTGCTTGTCCTGCAACGACTTAGGACGACAAGAAACCCCCTGTTTTTTCGGCTTTTCCCTGGCAATCTGCACCCGATAGGGTATAATATCCGCATGAGTTCTACGATGCTGACCACGCGCTACCCTAAGTCGATCAAGTCTGTTTTGGATACTCTCCACGTCCTCAAGCCTGGATCGAACAACAAAAAACTTGGCTCGAAAGTTAGTAAGGGCCGACACAAGGAAAAGCGTATTTTTTCGCTTACGCTTACTGAGCGTGCAACGTGCCCTACTAGCTGCCACCATTGGGCAGACTGCTATGGTAATAATATGCCGTTCGCGCATCGTTACGATGTGAACGGTTTGGAGGATAAGCTGCGCGAAGATATCGCTAAGCTACTGGCGAAACATAAGGACGGGATCCTTATTCGCTTGCACGTTCTTGGAGACTTCTACTCTGTTGAATATGTCGAGTTCTGGCAAGAGATGTTGCTGGAATATCCTAAACTTGCGATCTTCGGATATACTGCTCGCCAAAATCAAACCAGTATTGGCAGGGCTATTTGGCTCCTGAATAACCGCTTTTCCGAGCGTTGTGTTATTCGCCATTCTGGNAACTTTGAAGCCGATACCATTACGGGTTGGCTATACGCTGCGGAAGAATCTTTCGGGGGTTCTTCTTTCGATTGTCCCGAGCAAACTGGTAAAGTAAAGTCCTGCGCCGATTGTGGTCTTTGTTGGACTGCTAAGAAGACCGTTCGATTCCTTTCTCACTAAGATAATGAAAAAAGTAAGGTAGACGAGTAGACCGCCCGCGACCCTAAGTCCTTATCCCCCAAGGGTTTAGGACCGCTTCGCGGGCGGCGCGGATGCCCTAAGTCCTTGTCCCCCAAGGGTTTAGGATCGGCCTGCGGGCGGCGGCGCGCCATAAGTCCTTTATTTACAACCACTTACGACGGGAACCAAAAAATTCCCACGGGTTTCTCTTGCAATTCTAGGCCCTATGGGGTATAATGCACGCATGAAAAAGTTTGAAGTTCGGTTTGAGGATGGATCTACCCTTGTTGTGGATTCTTATCGGGAAGCGGTTTACTACACTGCAACGCGAGAGAATGCTACTTTCCAGAGCATTAGTACCGCAGACTATTATCGTCAAGCGCTTGACGATATGTTCGACGATTACGATAACGAAGAAGATTGGGAAGCTTTTCAGTAAAAGTAAGTCCTGATATGCTTCGCTGAATTTAATTCAGACTAAATAGAAAAACCCTCTAGACTTTAAATAGCCTAGAGGGTTTTTCTTATCTAGTTGGATTTATTCCTTAGGAGTTTTTTAAACCATATCCTAATTTGTTGTGATAGGTGGTTTTAAAATTAGACTATTTGAGTTTAGCTCCTACTAAAGTGCTTTAAAATGCATTTATTTCAATTTCCAGGTTTGACTTTTTGGTTTACTTTTATTCGGTGTGGACCGAATTAGTTCTAAATTTAGTTCGGTGGGGTGGGAGAAAAACAGAATTTAGTTTAGTGGGGGGATGTGGGAGAAAGTGGGAATTTAGTTTGGGTCAAGCAAACAACTTATTTTCAGAACCCCTAATTTGACTTTTTGGTCCCCTGTATAGTATTTTGTATACTCAAACTCAATACTTTGACTTTTTGGTTTACTTTTCAGGGGGGTGGGTATATGGGGTGCCTCTACTTTGACTTTTTGGTACTACCCTTTTTTGTACCTTTTTCTCTATTCTTTTCTACCTCTTTTACCTTCGTGATTGTCTCTTGGTTCTCTTATCTCTGTATTTTAGTTTAGCTTCTAGTTGTTCGATGTGTGGTATGCTTACATCTAGTTCACTAGAGGTAATGATCATTTCTTCTTGGTGTGTGTGTACTCTCTTGTATGTATTGAGAGCTTCTGTATTCTTCTTAGGTGTGAATCCCATAAGGTGAGTATATCCTTGTTGTCTCAGCATGATGCCCATCTCTTTTAGCATCTTGATTCCTACTCCTTTGGATCTATATCCTGGGGATACTACTATATCACACAGTAGAGCTTTTTTGGGGATATACTTGTTCGCTGTTATCACGCCGATTAGTTTTTGTTTCTTTCCCCTGATCAGCGGTTGGTTCTGCTCGATTGTGGCTACTAGAATCCACTCGTATTCACTCAAGAGATCTGTGTCCCTGTGATCAGGGAATTCTTCCTGCATGATGTACCAGGCATTCACATACATTTCCGCTGTCTTGATCTTGTGGACTTTGATCTCTTCGTATTTCATTGCTTAGTCCTCATTATAGTCACTATGGTAATGCTCTCCAGCATCTCCAAACACTAGAGCATTACCATAAACCTCAGCATTACCACAAACCTCAGCATTACCAGAAAACAAGGCATTACCATACACCCTGGCAAAACCAGACACCTGGGCAGTACCAGAAACCTGGGCAGTACCATAAACCTCGGCATTACCAAAAACCTCAGCATTACCATAAACTAGAGCTTTATCATAAACCCGAGCTTTATCATAAGCCCAAGCATTACCATAAACCTCAGCATAACCATAAACCCGAGCATTACCAAGCACACAGGCTTTACCCCAAACCCGAGCTTCACCATAAACCCAAGCTTCACCATAAACCTGAGCATTACCATAAACCCAAGCATTACCAAAAACCCTAGCATTAGAGCCGATATAAACATTAGGTTCTACTTTAGCAGTATTAGCTACCCAACCACCAAGAGAGCCATCAGGGTTCTTATGTGTTGATGAGCAGGAACAGGTCCACTACCAAAATCAAAGGTAGTGATTTCTTCTTGCTCCTCAGCACTCAAAGCCTCGATAATGGATTCCAGGCTCTTGATAACTTCTTTCTTGTTCATCGTTATTCCTTGTGGGTTCCTGTACTCAATACAGAATCATCAAACACCCAGGCATGACCGCACACCTTGGCATTACCATACACCTTGGCATTACCATACACCAAGGCATCATCAAACACCCAGGCATTATCATACACCAAGGCATTACCAAACACCTTGGCATTACCAAAAACCTCAGCATTACCATACACCTTGGCATCACCATACACCTTGGCATTACCATACACCAAGGCATCATCAAACACCCAGGCATTATCATACACCAAGGCATTACCATACACCTTGGCATCACCATACACCTTGGCATTACCATACACCAAGGCATCATCAAACACCCAGGCATTATCATACACCAAGGCATCACCAGACACCTTGGCATCACGACCGATGTAGGCAGTATCAGCGACGGTGGCAGTATCAGCTACCCAGCCACCGACAGAACCATCAGGGTTAGTGTGTTGATGAGCAGGGACAGGACCGTTACCGTCTTTGAAATCGTAAGTGCTCATTCTTTTACAGTTGCTCCTTCAAGCTCAAAATGGTTTCGTTCAGATCAATGATCATGTCAGACAGTTTCATGCGAGCGTTGGCTTCAATCTCCTTGATCTCCAGACGATAGATCTCCTCGGAGTGCTTACGAGCAGCAGCCTTATCCACCGCGTTTAGTGCGATCCAGGAGAAGCCTAAAATGCCAAGGGTCACAATGAAAGTGTTCAGGAGGTCATAAGTTTTGTCGCTCATTTCTTCTTCTTGTCCTTTTCTTTTTGTTCGTTGAGTTTCTTTAGCTCGTCAATCTTGATTGCTTCCCTCACATCTTGAGGGATTATGGTTGCGTAAATTAGTTTTCTGAAGAAGCCCATGGCGTAGTGTGTTCGTAGAAGACAGGAATCTTGAGTTCAAGAGCGATATGCCTCTCCAGAGAAGCACCCCTGCTCTCTTGCCAACCATCCAGCATCAGGATAGCATCAGAGTCCATCAAAGCTGAGATACCGTCTCGCATGTAATCCTCCCAGCAATCACGCTCCTTAAACTCCATTGGGTTGTAGACATAAGCGTCTGTCTGCTCCTCGATCCAACGCTGGACTGCTTTGAAGTGGAACTCTGCGATCCCTTGGATGCGGCCAGAAATACTACCACTGAGATATACTGTTTTGTACTGTTTCATAGTTCGTTACCGATTCGTCGCCCAAGGTCTTTGAGAAGGATGCTCACATCATTCCAGGTCTTGCCTGTGTTCTTGGCTAGAGCGTTGATGTTTACCTTGCCCGAAGGCTTGATATATGTAGGGTCCTCTAGGATCGAACGCACAAGCACTCGCTGATCGTCAGTGAGCATGGGCTGAATCTCCTCAAGGAAGATATCAGTGTCAGAGCAAGCCACAGAAGGATCCTCTTTCTGTAGCACTTCCTCGTTGTCTACAATGTCAACGGTGTTACGGGTGATGTTAAACTTCTTGGTGATCTTTGCTCCGCGAGAATTCTTGTTATTCCAAAGCGCGGTTTTGATGTACTTGTCCCAATGTTTGGTGTCCTTGTAGTCCTCAAACCCATTTGGGTACTGCTCTAGGTTCAAGCGGCTAAATGTTTCCATAGTGGTGTACGCTACCAGCCAAAGCTCTTGAACATTATCATCGTGAGAAGTGATAGCGATATCACCAGAAATCCAATGACTGATCTTATGCATGAGCTTACCATACTTGCTCTCCATATGGTCATAAAAATCAGCTTTTTCGTTCCAGTTTTCTTTACGTTCCAGCATATATACTTGTATGAAGAAGTGTACTAAGTGTGGTGTGGAGAAAGACGAGTCCGAGTTCTACTCTGGCTACCCATCCTGTAAAGCCTGTAAGAGGGCTGTAGTGAAGAAATATCGGGTCGAGAACCCAGAGAAGACTGCCTCAACCTCACGCGCCAATTATACCGCAAACAGAGAGGAAAGGCAAGCAAAATCTCGGAAATATTATTATGAAAATAAAGAAAAGATCCTAGCCCAACGAAAAACATCCAAAAGACAACAGGAATACCAAAAGGAATACCGAAGGAAACCCTTGAACAGGGTGAAGAACAGTTGTCGGGCTAGGATCAGGGAGCTTATTCAAGAAGGAAAAGAGCACCACACAGGGGCTTACCTTGGATGTACTTGGAGTGATCTCAAAGCACATCTGGAAAACCAATTTGTAGACGGCATGGGTTGGGACAATTATGGTGAATGGCATGTAGATCATATTGTCCCTTTATCATCGGCTAAATCCCTAGAGGAATTGATTCCCTTGTTTCACTATCAGAATCTACAACCTCTGTGGGCCTACGATAATTTATCAAAAGGGTGTAAACGCCCTACCTGAACACCATGATCAAAATCGGTTGTCTGCTTGTCATTCATGCGTGTATTATACCAGGATCAGGTCCCTGGGTCAACCTAATTCCTGAATCATTGCTTTTAGTTGAGCCTGTAGTTTACGAAGTCCCTCTGCTTCTTCATCCGAAGGCTCTTCTTTAAGAAAGTAGAAAATAGCAGAGTGTAGTCTACGGCAATCCAGTCGGGAAAGAATTACTTTACCGTCAATGTTGCCCTTCATGTCGTTCAATATTTTCATAGTTCTATCACCAACTTGCGTTGTAGAAGAATCGGGTCTGGGGATTCTCCTTCTTCATCTCCTGCATCTTTTCAATGTACCCAATCGTAGCCCTGAGGGCTTCCATGTAATACTCGCCGTAGTCGTAGGGCCCGAAGAAGAAACCTCGACGAATAGGAAGAACACTAGCTGCGTCAGAAGGATATTTCAGAGCAGCAAGACACAGACTCTTCAGGTTCAAAAGGTCAGGCCAGTTGATCTCAGTGATTTGACATTCATCTTTGCCACCTTGGACAGTATCAACAAACCAACCGTGAATAGCGTTAGCCTTGCGCCAGTAAAAGTCGTCCCACTGACCCATGCAATGCTCTTCGAAGTTCTCTTCAGTAAGCTCCACACCGTTCGTGTGGTAAACATTCATATCAAGTCCCATATCAGAGTTTCTCCGTCTACATCAAGGTTTCACTAATTTGGTAGTCGATTGTGTCAGCCAGGTCACAGCTCTCTTGCCGCATTCTGTCGAGCTTTTCGTGAGCCTCCTTGACGGCCTCAATTAGCTCAGGGTGCTTGGCAGTACGCCAGATGTCAATAAGCTCCAGGATCTCCAGAGTGACATCGTTGAAGTGGTCCAACTGTTGTACGATTTGTCGTGCTTTCATGGGGATATTATACCATATTATCGGCAGATGTCAAGCCTCAACTTGAGAAAACTTGGGAAAAATGGTGATCTTTATTTTCTTGTTGTGTCATAATATAATTATAGTTGGAGTGTGATGCAGGATTCGAACCTGCGTGGATTTCTCCCCTTAGATTTGCAATCTAGGACCTTAGACCGCTCGGTCAATCACACATTGTTTAAGGATTTAATTGCCTGATCCACATGGCAATCTTGCAATCCTCCAGGCTCACCATTAGCAACCCTAAAGAGCTTATCTAAAATCCGAACAATACATAGTAAATCTGTGTATTGTTCTTTTTTTATACCATCAGGGAATAGCTGCTCTAAGCATCTTCCAGCCTTATTAAAAGCATCACCATAAGCCTCTTGTTTGTGGCCTACAAGTTCCCCTACCTGATTTCCAAGTTCTTGATATTTATTCATAATGTTTAGTTGCTAATTCCAAAAGGGTCAGCCATTAGGCGATAAGCAGGAGCAGTAGTGAAGTTATTATATTCTACACTCAGTACTTCAATACCCCAACGATCCATACAAGCTTCTAGACTTGCTGTAATCTCAGAAAGGATAGCTCCTCGTTTAGTATTAAGCTCAGTGAATCTTTTAACTCCGATATCACTAGCAATAACTCCACAAATAACATCCATCATGCTGCCTACGTAATCGTTCACGTTAATTAGAGCAGCTTGTGGGTCCACTACTTTGTAATTGATAGAGCAAGTTACAGTTAGAGACTTACCATCAATAGTTTCTACTGATTGATATTCAGTCTCCATAGTTTGCTCTGAGCAAGGAAGAGTATCGACACTCCCTAACCACCAGCCGAAATAGGCATGGACCCCTGTTCCAAATAATCCATTACTGGAGTTAATAACCTTCTTTACTTTTCCGAAGCGGAAAAGGATTCCATGCTCATTATCGTGAACAGTAGCAAATCTAATCGGGGATAAGACGGATAATGCGTCTACAATAGAAGTTAATGAGAACCAAGACATAAGTGTTTCCTTTTACTGCTTATAATAGTGAAGCGTGATTTCTCCTTCACTGTCTTCTGCCAAATAAGAAAAGCTTTCTACCCAATCACCACAGTTGTAGGAATTACCTTTAGCCCAAGGAGAGTGTCTCATAGTGTTATTCTAGTTGGAGTGTGATACAGGAGGTGCTTATTTAACTGTACTTGTCTTGTAATTCCTTCAAAAGTTTTCGCTCTTGTTCTTCCTTGAGTTTTTTCTCTTGAGCCAAACGTAGGCGCTTCTTTTCTTCCCTAGCCTTCTTAGCTTTTTCTGCGGCGGCTTTCTTTTTCTTCTCACCCTCCCTGATATTATCCAATAAGATTTTAACCGAAGTTTTAGGGACCAGCCGAACAACTACATACCCAGCTCTAGAAAGGGAAACAATCTCTTGTTTAGATAGCTCGCAAACTTCGTCCTCTAAAACCTCAATTACTGATTTTGCTACTTCGTAATCAGCTTCATACTCACAATCAGAAACTAAATACTTATCAAATACAATATACTTACTCATAGGACCTTAGCTCGGTAGTTTCTCCAAATAATTTCAGCGGTAGTATTGCGTAGTTTAGGATTTTGGATCAAAAGCCAAAAATGGACATACTCACGAACAGCTTTAGGGGGAGTATCTGAATCCAACCTATTCAAGAAACTATAAGTAGTCATTCCCCGATCAGGCTCAAATTTAGAATAAGAACCATAATTTTCCCAAAAGAATAACTTAACGTTAGGCTCATTAAACTCTTCCCCAGAAAACTCTCGAAGAGTATCGAAGAAAGCCTGCTCTCTTTGTTCTGCTTGATTTACTCGGTAAAGTTCAATCTCTTGTTGAATTCGAGCATGTTCTTGTTCTATGTCAATTACACGCCTACTCTCAATACAAGAACTAAGAAGGAATAGTGTCGTCAGTAAGGCTTTCTTCATTTGATAATTTATCAGCGATATTGATGATTAATATAATCAGTAATCTTAGATTCAAGAACAGTAAACACATTAGCGAGTTCATCCATGGAATCAAAAAGCTCCTGGAAAACAGGATCCAGATCAGTCTCTTTGACAGAATCATAACCCCAGCGTTCTTCAGTAGCCATTGGCTGAAGTTTACACCACGAAGAGTTTAGGGAGTTAGATTTACGATTAAGCGTATCACGAACGTACTCAACGTATCGACAAATACTCTGAAGATCTTTGCTTTGTTTGTAGCTCATAGGGAGTATTATACTGTATTATCGGCAGATGTCAAGCCCCGACTTGAGAAAACTTGGGAAAATCCCACCAGCTAGGGGTCTGAGCAGTCGGCCAGTCCCATTTGGCGAAGCTGGCCTTGTCGCCTCTGTAATAGGCCCTGTAAGCCTCCACAGCGTCTTCCTGCTTGTACTGGTCGGGCATACATAGGGGAGGGGGCTCGAAGCCAGCACAAGGCAACCCAGGGGGGTTGTGGCAGAGGATATGACCTAGCTTGGTCCATGATGCGTGTGTCTTGCCTCGACGGTTGTGGAACTCGTTGGTAAGCTCTCTGAATAGTTCAAAAAGCCAACTATAGTGATCCTGGCTGGCTCGCGTCCAAAGACTCGAAGGGTGTTGTTTGTGAGTAGACTTATAAACTTGATCAGCCCAAGGTGAACCAGTCTCACGATGCGCTGTAGACAAAAGTTGGGCAGATTCCAAGATCATTTTTTGGTGTTTATCACAATGGTACTTGGCGGCAAGTTTCGGGTCGGAGTCAAGGTAGAAAATGTTCATGTGAGCTGCGAGAATTAGTTAGTTATTACTCTAAATTACTTACTGAATAGGGTATATAATACCAGACGGAGTGCTAAATGTCAATGGATAAGCGAGAAAAACTTAAAAATATGTTAGCCGAGAAGTGCTGGGCTGGGTACGAAAAGAAGGGCATGAAGACCATGTTTGGTAAGCGTTATCCCAACTGCGTAAAAAAGAAAGCCAAGCTCAGAGAGAGTATGGAGAAACTTCGTGAAGAAGGACTCCATGCCTGGTTTAAGAATTCTCGTTCAAAGGGTGGCAAGCCTGGTTGGGTACAAGTAGTGTCGGGTAAACCTTGCGCTCGTCAGCCTGGACAAAAGACTACTCCAAAGTGTGTGTCCTCTGCAAAGAGAGCGTCCATGTCTAAGTCCGAACGCGAGTCCGCACAAAGAAGAAAGCGTAAGGCTGATCCAGGCCAACCACAAAAAACAGGCGCAGCAAAGCCCACATATGTTTCTACTGATAAACCAAAAAGAAAATCAAAATGATTAATGAAAAGAAAGACGCTTGCTACAACAAGGTCAAGTCCCGCTACAGTGTTTGGCCCTCAGCTTATGCTTCTGGTGCGCTCGTAAAGTGTAGAAAGGTTGGTGCTGCTAACTGGGGTAACAAAAGCAAAAATAAGAACGAGTCCATCATCAACACTTATGCTACCATGGCATTCGCTATTGCAGAAGGAAAGAAGGGCACCATGCCAAAGAACTTCTCTGTAAAGAGTGGTGATAAATCCGAAGCAGGAGGTCTTACAGCAAAAGGTGTTGCTCGTTATCGTGCAGCCAACCCTGGATCTAAGCTC
>JGI10211J14876_10001037_pt1 | contig 12160 bp, 7 predicted proteins | sample Etolagsediment_FD_14876 | JGI IMG/M metagenome (IMG submission 14876)
AAATAATAATGATGACATAAATAATGATAATACGAATAATGAAAACATAAATAATGATAACATGAATAATGATGATAACTTGAATAATGATGATAACTTGAATAATGATGAAATCAGAAATAATAGTAATAATCATCCTATTCAAAATAATGAAAATGTAAATCAAAGCAATAATTTAAATTTCCAGCAATTTAATCAACAAATAATGGAACAATTTACAAATGAATTAAGAAATAATATAATAAATAGTTTTTCAAATTTAAATAATGAACCATTTGTTCAATACATAGATATAATAAATCATCTTGATATTCCAGTAAATGATCAAGAACAAAATTTAGAAAATGTTATTGTAGCATTAACAGATCAGGAATTTCAAAAATTAGAAAAAAAAATATATACAGAGATTGATACAGAGATTGATACAGAGATTGATACAGAGATTGATACAGAGATTAATACAGAGATTGATACAGAGATTAATACAGAGATTGATACAGAGATTAATACAGAGATTGATACAGAGATTAATACAGAGAAAGATACAGAACATAACCAAGAAACTTATTTTCCTGAACGAAATGAAAAAATATATAATGAAAATAAAAAGATGAATAATGAAGATAAAAAAATAAAAAATCATAATAAAAAAGTGAATGATAACATAAACAGTACATGTTTTATATGTTTGGATAATTTTCAAGAAAAAGATGAACTTATAATATTAAAATGCAAACATAATTTTCATTATGCATGTATTGAAAACTGGTTAAAAAACCATAGTAATAAATGTCCCACGTGTAGAGAAGTGGTTGCTGACGGTGAACCAAAAAATATTTAATTTTTTTTGAAAAAATGAATTATAATTTATTTAAAAACATAATTCTATATATAAGTATATACTCTAAGAAGAAAAGAAAAACGAAGAGTAAATATTATGAATGCTAATAACTTTGTTGAAAATTTTATTGATGAATTAGATACTATTAATCAAGAAGAATTTAAAAAAAATAATTATAGTGTCAAAAAAAAAATAAGAGTGAAGAAAGAATTAAATGAAAATCCACTACTTTTAAAAGAATATAAAGCCAACCGTATTGAAACGTTAAAGAAGAAAAATAAATTAATTAAAAAAGAAAATTTTGTAGATATTGATAATAAAGTTGATATTGATATTTTTAATAAAGAAAATATTAATTTAGTTGTAAATTCTCCTGAAGTAATTTCAAAAAAAAACAATGATTCTAATAATTCCATGGATTCTGAAGAAATACAAATGAAAAAAGAAAATGATTTGAATTTTTATGAATTAGATAAAGAAAATAAAATGAATTTAATTAAAGACTATATGTCTCGGAAAAAAATTTATGTTGAACATGAAGAATTTTCCAAGATTGATTCCATTATTGATAATAATGAACTATTAAAAAAATATATATCCATTACCAAAGTTCATAAACAAATATCAAAGATAACTTTTTTTAAGAAAAAAGATGATTTTAGCTATAATATTGACTTTCAAATTCCAAAAAAAAAAAACAAAATATCTTTTTTTAAATAAAATAAAAATAAATAATATTATTATATATGAATAACTTTCTTATTATTTATACCATTTTAATAATATTATTTCTATATTTATTCTATGCTTACCAGACATTTAATATATCTTCAGGTAAAGATGGGAAAAATAGTAAAAGTAAAGAAAATTTTCATCCTCAGAAAAATACACCTAATTTTGTGAAAGATTATTTAAATAAAAAAGTTTCTAATGCACCTAATTATCGCGTAGAAAATATTAATCAATTTAATTTCGATCGTTTATATAAAAAACTACAATTAATAAACAAAGAAAAAATAAAATTAGAAGGACCATTACGATATGAATTAAGAACACAATCTACTACCGATGACCGACTTCGTATTGATTTAGATCAAATTACAAAATATGTATTGCTTATTTTAAATGAGGATAAATACTATAATTTTGCGAAAACAAATTATGGAAATGTGGAATTATGGTATGATAAAAAAAATAATGCGCAATATAAATATGAATTATTTTTATGGGACAAGAAAAATTATTTTGAAATCAAATTAGTTATTCATATTGTAAAATTTGCCAAAAAAGATAATAGTTATCAATTTGGTATTAAAGATCGTACCTATATTTTTCCGAATTACTTGATAGGATTTCCTTCATCTGATCAATTAATACCTTTACCAACAGAAATAAATGATATTAGTAATTCAGTTGATGGTACAAGTACAATAAGTCCTGATGATCCTTTAGGAACGCAATACTTATACTTGAACCAAGTGGAAATTCAAAACTCTACACTTATTGTAAATTACGATAAAAATAATGATCATCAACCAAAAATTGAATTAAGTGAACATGGTTTCTCAGGTGTCACAGATATGTCTTTAGAATATATTGGTATTGAAGGAGATAATACTCCTTATTTAGAAAAAAGTAAAGACTATAATAAATGGCCAACGTTGGATAGCGAGCCTAAATGGAAAGCCCAGTATCCTGCTAAGCCGCCTCCACAAAGTTGGGATGTAGATGGCGTTTATTATTATTCTGAAAAAGCGAAGAAAAAAGATGGAAAAGAAATACGTAAATATTGTAGCGCATTTGAACCAGGAACTATATGGTCTCCAATGAAAATGCCTCTACAACCTTATTTTTGGCCAACATTGGCAACGATTCCAAGAAATTGTGGAGAAAATTTCTGGTTATTCAATCAAGTTGGACCACAGGGTACATTCTTTGGAGGTGGTAAGAAATAAGTTATTTTTTTATTATTATTTGCTTAATAAATATCGATATTTTATAATATCGATATTTATAATTATATAATAAGAATTAATCTAATGCTACATAAAAATTTTGCGCTATTGATTTGTGATTTACAAACAAAAACGATTCCACAACTTTATCATAAAAAAAAAGTAATTTATAATGTAAATAAATTATTATACATGAAAAAATATATTCCACAAATAAAAATAGCCATAAATGCCGAATTTATACCTGAAAAATTAGGAATACTAGATACTAGTATCAATTCAACTAATATAGATTATCATTATATGAAAGATGGTTATTCGATGAAAAATGATCAATTAATGAATTATTTACAAAAGTTTTTAATATCAGATATTATTTTAACGGGAATGGAAACACAATGGTGTATAAATCGATCTTCTTATGATTTATCAAAAAACTTTAATATTTATATTCCTTATGATGCTATTGGAAATAAATTAAGTAATGATGAAAATAATTATGATTTACTACAATTAAAAAATTATGGTGCTCAAATTATGTCTACGGACTTTCTAATTTGTAGTTTTTTGAAAAACTTTCATGAAGAACAATCCAAAAAATATCTACAAGTGTTAAAAAATGAATAATTTATTTTTTCTTTTTCCAAGTTCCGTAAAAATTATGCTTGGCATATTTACCAAAAACATGATCTTTGGTAGATTTTGGATTTTCTAATAATTTTATTGTATTTTTATTTGTATATTTATGATATAAAACTGAAATATAATCAGGACCTGTAGTCGAATAAACATAATTATGCGTTTTATTTTGTGTTTCAATTAACTTATCAATGTTATGATGAATATTATCTATGCATATTTTCAAAAAAGGATTTTTAGGAGATGCACCAAAAGCATAATTTCCTAAAACAATCGGTACATTTTGATTACATAATGTTTTCCATCTTTTATATTTGCAGCTTCCGCGAACTTGCTCAATAGGAAATACAGCATCATAATAAATTAAATCATTTAATGGATAAGTTGCGGACATATCTAAATCATAATAAAATCCCCCAAAATGATAAACTGCAACATATCGAAAAAAGTCAATTTTTTGAATAAATACTGGTAATTTTAAATACGTTAAATAATAATCAGGATAATTCTTTTTCAAAAAATCTTCGATATCATTATCGGTAAAAAACAATCGTTTAAAATCAGGATTTACCATTTTAACACTGTGTACATCATAATCATATTTTTTAGGAATATGATGATCTTTCCAAGTTTGAATAATTAATTTGGGTATTTTTTCTTGTTTATAATTTTGAAAATATTCTTGATTAGGATGTAACAAAGATAATTGATTCTTTTTTCTTGTATCTAATAATAATTTAAATAATATGAGTAAGATACATATCACAATGAGAAAGTAAATAAATAGGCTCATAATATAAAATAAGCATATAAAATAATTAAAAAAAATAAAAATAAATAATAATTTAATTAAGTAAGACTATTTAAGTCATAGTGAAAGAAAATGGTTGGGTTTCATCAGAATCTTCAGAATCCATTGAATCTGTCGTAAAAAAACATACTCCCTCGTCATTCATATTTTCACTCATTTCGTTTGCATTAATAGACTGTGTAGTAGTTGTCTTTGATGAATTCTGATTATCTAAATCATCAAATGTAATATATTCTTTAATTTTTTTTTGCTTTTTTGTTTCTGCTTTGATTCTTTCTTTTTCTTCTTTTATTCTTAATTTCTCTTTTTTTTTCTCTTCTTTAGCATCTTCAAGATCAGCTTTTAATTGTGGAAGACCTAATTTTCTATATTTTACAACTTGATTCCAAAATTCTTCCAATCTTATTTTAGCATCTTGAAACCATTCTTGATTGCGGAAAATGGGTACACAAGAAACTTCTTCTAAATACCAGTAATCAAAATTAGAAAAAATAATGGAATCATGATTTTCATATTTTTTTTTGATAGAATTTTTCCATGATTCTAAATCATCTCCAACAAAGCCAATTGGTCCATATTCATAAAAAAAAGATTTTGTTTCCTTATTTAATAATTCAGCCAAAATACCTTTTTCTTGTCCATATTTATTTAGCAAATGATTTTCTTGATAATTATCATTTAAATATTCTTCTTCATCATCATATTCTTTTAATTTACATTCGAGAAAATCACATCGATCAAGCTCACATACTTCTAATTGTCCTTGAACTTGACACCAATAATAACGGGGAGGAATTCCCGTTATTTTTCGAGAAGTGGGACATTTTATTTCAAGCATTACACCTTCTGTAGTAATACCATCAGGTGAAGCCCCCAAGAAATCAATAGACGGATGTCGAATACACCCAAAGTCATATACTTTTTTATGATTTCGATGTTCATAAATTGCTATAGCAACATCTTCATATTTATTTCCCCACATCATCGCATCATTCGTAATGAAATTATCTTCTCCACACTTTTTCAATAATACTTGGTTAGGATTAGAATAATGATTTTCACCAAGAATGGTTCCCCAGTCACTTGCCGATAACATAGTTAAACGCATAGCATACCATTCGGGCGATTTTTGTTCATGTTGTGGTAGCGTCTGCAAATATTTTACTTGCTTTGCTAAATAATTAGCTTTTAATTTTGTTGGTTTAGGTAAATCTTTATCATAATTAAAGGTAAGTGTTGTCATATGTAAAATAAGGCTTATAATCTTAATACATATAATTTAATAGAATAAAGTTTTAAATCAATTTAGTATCATTTTTATAATACTTTTTATAACATTTATATTTGTTATCATTTTTTTTTTATTATTTATTATTATTGAATAATAAATAATTATTATTTATAATTATTCAATATACATACGTTTTCTTAAATCATGATTTTGATAATAATCAGACTGCATACTTAAATTATAAATTACATCATCTAAAAAGTGCGAATATTCCGTAGAAGATTCACAAGTTGGATGATAAATATGAACAAAATGAACATGAAGATGATAGGTAGATGGTGCATAATGGATAAAAGCTTTCATTTGCGTTTCATCTAAGTCATAGGATTCTTTTATTTTTTTATACGTTATTTTTTTTAAATAGTTTAAAAATGGAACGTGTTTTCCTTCTAAAGAACGCAATGAACGAAGTGATATATCTTTTGGGAAAGAAAGTAAATGCATGTAATTTATTTTTTTATTTATCCATGTATAATTAGGAAGAAGTATAAATTGGTCATCTTGAAAAATTATTTGATCTTGTTCACATTTACCATTAATTATATTATATATCCATTGATCTTTTTCAATTGGGTAAGATTGTAAAAAAGTTAAGTAATCGTCATAAGATTCTTGAATCATTAGAAATTGCTGCGTTTGTTTTTTTTGAGATTCATCTTTATTTGATAACTTTTCTTTATTTTCCTGATTTATTTTTTCTTCAATTAATTCTCCTGTAATTGTTAAAGAAGCATTGTATTTAGAAAATTGAGCATTTTGAAATAGTTTATTTTGAATAGTAAAATGAGAAAGATTGTACTCGGAATTCGGAATAAATTGGTAATTTTTATTTTTAGTAGAAAAGTTCATAATTATTAATTTTAATAATATAAATTTTAAATAAATTTATTTTATGATTCAAAAAAATACAATGGAAAGTATTTACGATATTATAAAGTAAATACGATGAATCTAATTTAATATATACTTTACAATATATTCATGATACATTTTGAATTCTAAGATTCAAAAGCATTTGGATTTAATTCTCCATATTCAAGTCCTTGTTCCATATTTTGTTCATCTTCATTTTCTTCATCGTTTTCTGAAGGTATATTTGGATCTTGAAAATCATCTTTAGAAGTAAGATCTGTTTTTTCTTGAACATAATAATTTTCAGTATCTTCTGCGTCTTTTGCTAAGAAAAATGATTTTTTCAATAAATAATCATAAAGCAAGCTATTTTGAATTTCATTCTTTTGATTACATAATTCAAATAACTCATAATCTTCTTCAATTATTTCCAATAAAAAATGTACAAATCGGGCAATATCTTGGTTATATTTTTCTTTCGAAGGATCTAATGTATATTTTTTTTCATCACTATATGCATAAAATTGATTTAAATTATGAAGTAAAATAAATAATAAAATATTGGACGCATCATTATTGGTTAGATCACTGTATTTTATAATTGATTGATAATCTTTATCATAAATGTTATTTTTACCCACTATACTGGTAATTTCTTGGTTACTATAATTAGCATGATTATTTTTAAACGATGAAGGTTGTATTGTTTCTACAAAATGTGCAGTTTTATCACGTGCCATACCAATATCTTTCTGCATTTCTCGTCGATCATCTGGATTATCCATAAATTTTAAGGAAATATTTTTTTGAAGTAAATTTTGTTGATTTTTAATATAGGATAAATTTTTTTTGAACGTATTAATATAAAATTTCTGAAAGTAATCCAATTTTTTAAGATATAGTTGTTCTTCTAATTTAACTTTTTCCTTTTTAGTATCTTTTTTTTGTAGTTTATCTTGAATGTTATAAATACCGATTGACATTATAATATTCTCATATTTTTGATTAAAGTTTTGGTTTAAATTTAATAATTGAGAAGTATTTTGAAGTAAAAATTTTAATTGTATTTGAATATTTTCAATAGCATTTTTTTTGAGTTTATCAATTATTGATTCATCCATATGAAAACTTGTCTTTGGGTTATAAAATTCTAAAGTTTGTTGTTCTACATCTTTTAATAAAGTATTTAAATCTTCAATAGTAAATGTTTTTGCTTCTTCTTCTAAAGTAGCGCGTGTTTTATTACTTTTAATATCTACTGCATTAGGATCGCTGCTTAAAAATTCTCGTCGTGTACCTTTATATTCCCCATTATTTACATAAGTTAATAAAACTGAGGTTTTAAATTTTTCCGAAGCATTTTCTCCATCATACACAATAATGGGATTATAACAACCGGCAAATTTTTTCGGATCATATAAGTAAAAGCGATGAAAAACACCAGAATTATTAAAATAAGAAAACAATGAGTAAAGTGCATTTGTTTCATCAATATAACTTTTTATTTGATCATTTTCTAAATGAAAGTAATGATAAAAATTTAAATATTGAAGTGCTTCTTCTGCACAACAAGAAGATGGCATATGTACTATAGCATGTTTATCGGAAATAGGTGATTGAGCAATAACTTCATCAATAATAGACATAATTTGATTCATTAAATATAAATTTCGGTATTTTAATGTTGATTTTAATTGAGCAACTTGATTCGAATTAGAAACCTGCGTCAGTTCTTTCAAGAAAGAATTAGGATTAATGGGTTCGGGTATTTTTTCAAAAGAATAAACATCATAGTCTTGATTTTCTTGAAAATGAATTCTATTTTTTTTCATTGTTTGTTTATATTGATGTTTTACCTTGAATAATTCTCGTATATGAGCATTATTTATATAAATATCATAATATTTCTGAATACTTTTTTTAAAAAAGTCCAATAAAGTTTTTTGTTCTGATTCTCTGCGCCGTGGTATATCTGAATGTAATTCTTGAAGGATACATGCACTAAAATCAATTCCATGTGGATGTTCAAATCCTGAGAAACTACAAGATGAAGTACGTTTTTTTAATACTAATTCCGGAACAATCGTTTGAATTGTTATTAATAAACGAGCACAAATAATAGATTGTTTTAAATATTCACGTTGTTTTTTATAATTATCTTCAAAAATACCTTTCGCTTCCATTTTTTGGATGATTGCTTCTGATATTTTTTGTTCTTGTAATTTTTTTTTCTCCAGCTGTTTATAAACAGCAAAGGGAGCAATACGAACGATTTGCTGCATCGATTCTATAATCACTTGAATTAAATCGCCATTAGCTAAAATAATACCCATATTATTATATAAATTTTTAGTAATAAAAGTACATATAGAAATGGCTTCTTCAAGATTATTTCCATCTAGGCCCTCAGCTCGTAACATTGATTTAAAATCCGAACTTTCACAATCTAATTGTTCTTTCGAAGAAAGAAGTTGGTCTAAATTACGATTTTCTGTTTCACTGAATTGTTTCCATTCTTCTTTGGACCATTTTTGTCTAGACATTGACAATGTTCCTTCTTCAGTAAAACCTTCCGTTTCATCATAATCATTGTTCATTAAATATTCACCACAATGTTTGCATAGTAAATTATTTTGTTCTGCTTCCCCATTATCACTAAAAGTAGCTAATAATAATTCAATAAATTTTTCTCTCATATTTGCATCAGAAGAATAGTAAATATTTTTTTTATAAAAATAATGTCCACAAATAGTGTACTTTTCATTATATTTTTTTGAATAAATATTATTACCAACTAACAATCCATCTTTATGTATAAGTTCAAAAAATAAGCTATCAATTAATTGACTATTGTTTAACTGTCGAATATTATAGACTAATTTTTGTAACGGAGTACTGACATAATTGGAAACAGGAGTTTCTTTATTTTTTTCTTGTTCTTTTATAGCCTTTATTTTAGTAATGGATTCTTGCTTGATTTCGGTAAATGTGCCTCTGTAAAAATATTTTTCAATAATTTGATTTGTTTTTTCATTTATTTCTTTGGTTTTTTCATTCGAAGAAAGATAAGACTTAAGTTGTTGTAATAAATTTATTTGATGTGTAAGTTCATCAATTTTATGTTGAAAACGCGATGCTGTTTTAGATTGACAACCCGTGTCTTTTTTATAAATACAGTCTAATTCATCTAATTCCAATTGATCTATTTCTAAATTACGAAAATTACAGACATATTTTAATTTTTCATAGGATGAATATTTATCTTGATAAATCCATTTTTTGGATTTTGATTCATAACTCCAAATATTATGATTTACTAATAATTTAGACTGGCTTGGTATATTTTCAACTTCTTTTAATGTATTTTTCTCAATAGTATATAATTGAGTATCAAAAAATACATAACAATTATCATTATTTGAATTACATATATGTTTAAGTCCTTTATCAATATCTTTTTGTGTAATTTCAATAGCTTGATATTTATATAATTCACAATTTTTTTTCTCTTTATTAATATCTTTATTTTTAACATAATTTTGTTGAATACTTTTTAGATTTGTTTCATATTTTTCAATTAATGTTTGAATATCTTTGATCAAAGAAGTTTTTTTATTTTCAGACTGATTTAAAAAATATAAATAAAATAAAAAGCCATGATCTTTCTGATTGATTAACCATTGATAACGATTTAATAAACTATCATAATTTTTATCTAGACCACTATAGGATCCGTAATATTTAATAATCTCTTCATTTTGAACATGTTGATTACTTATAATATAATTCACATGTTCTTTTAAAAATTGAGTATTATTATAGTGATAATTTTGAATTGTTTTTAGTAAATTTGAAGAAGAATTGATAGTATTAGAATTATTTTTTGTTATTGAAAAAGAAGAAGTAATGGCTTCTATATTTTTATCTAAAAATTCTTTGATAAATTTACCTTGTTGTATATGAAGATCATTTAAATGTAAATGATAATGTTTTAATATATTATTTGTTTGTTCCATAAAAGTTACATTTTTTAATTGTTCATATTCTAAAGATATTATTTCATCTAAAGAGGGAAGTACTTTTTTAATAATATTATCATATCTCTCTTTTGATAAAGAAATATCTTTAAACAAATAAATTTTATTATGATCATTACTTTCTTCCTGATTTTCATAATTGGATCTTAAATAATGTAAATTAAGATCTTCTTGAACATTATACAAATCATATTTTAATTTCGATACTTTATAGATATAACCCTTGTTTCCTGTTAGTTTTAATTTTTTCTTGGTATGCAGCAAAATGGTATTTTGGTCTATAACTGTAAATTTTTTATAAGTTCCATATACCCCATTTATACATGGATAAGAATTTGATTCATCAATATAAAGCACGTCATCATCATCAATAATTATATTTTCTGAAGAAAATTCAATTTTAATTCCTTTGTTATCTTGCTCAATATTGGTTATTTCAAGTGTATCATACAATACTTTATATAAGTAATTAGTATAGTTTTTAGATCCATAAATATTATTATAATTACTTAATATAGATTGACCCCCATTTGATAATATCATGAAACCAACAACCACCATATTTTCTCCAGGAATAAGTACTTCTTGCTTGGTTCCTTTTATTTTTCCATCTTCATCATAAATATTCACGGGTGTAGTAAAATCATCATTTTTATTATATGTATTCCATTGACTATTAAAAAGATCATGATATCGTAAAACTAAATTATTATTTGTTGTTTTCACTACGAATCCACTTTGATCTATATTATCTTCAAAATACCTCATATAAGATTTATACATTTGACTTTGATTCACTAGAAATTCTTGTAAATTTATTTTTTGTTCTTCAAAGTCTAATTTATTTTGATTTAATATATTGATTAATTTCTGTTGGGATTCTTCATGAATTCCACTGGGATCTTCAAACGAACTAATAAATCCTATTTCTTCTTGTATATTAGCATCTTCATTATTTTCTATATTGTCATTATTTTTTACTTTTACATTTGTAAAAACAACATGTTTATCTAATACAATAGGTATAATTGATTTATGTGCCATTTTGTTTTGAATAATATCATACATTAACGGATAGGAAATATTTTCTTTTAACATTTTATATTTAATTTTTGATTCATTTTTTAGATAAATCAGACTTTTTACGCGATTTTCCACTAATTCTTGAATATATTTTAATTTTTGCTTAGTGACTGGATAAGATGACAGTAATTGATTCTCCAATTCCTGAGAATACACAATATCATTGTCATATTCAATATTTTTTTCATCTAATGCTATAGTATTTTCAATAGTAATTGGTTCATCATTTTTGAAAAATCCCATTTTTGAATTATTACTATTGTTATTTGTATTGGAATTTCCAAATAAATTTACCGTTTCATTGTTTGATTCATTATTATCGGATTGCTGGATACTACTTTTACTTTCAGAATTATTTTTATTTATTTCATTATTATTTATGATTTTATAATCATCATTGTTTACTTGAGGATTATTTGATTCATTATTTAATTTTATGTATGATTGTGTATTATTTGATAAAATATCATTATTAGATTCATTATTATTATTTGATTCATAATATTTATTATTACTAGATTCATTGTTATTTAATGCTTCATCATTTAAATGTTTTACATTTTTATTTTCTTTAAAATTAATTATTTTTATATTATTATTACTCATATTTTGGGTATATGTACTATAATAATAGATAATTTATTCGAAATA
>JGI10211J14876_10001040_pt1 | contig 12157 bp, 9 predicted proteins | sample Etolagsediment_FD_14876 | JGI IMG/M metagenome (IMG submission 14876)
AGGGGGGAATGATAATAAAGGAGTCTTACACATACTTCCCTTCAGGCACGGTTCATGTAGGTGTTGTTGACCCCGGAGTCGGCGGTAAAAGAAGGCCTATAGTCGTGCTCATTGACAACTATTTCTTTGTAGGCCCTGATAACGGCTTGTTCTCAACCATAATTGAAACACAACGTCATACAGACATTATCCATCTAAAGGAGAAAAAATACTGGATGCATAGTATAAGCCCCACCTTTCACGGCAGGGATATCTTTGCACCTGTTGCTGCCCACCTATCTCTTGGGGTTGATCCCTTTTGTATGGGTGAAAAAATTGATGATCCAACTCTCCTTGCCTCCCCTCTTCCTCGCGAAAATAAGAACGATCTCGTTGGTGAGGTTATACGGGTGGATCACTTTGGAAATCTCATCACGAATATCACCGAGGAGTACCTCGGTCCATTCCTTGAATCAAAGGATCTCATTATTACAGTTGGTAGCCTAACTATAAAAAAAATCAGCACCACCTATAACGACGTTCCAGAGGGTCAGCCTTTGGCCCTGATAGGGAGTTCTAATCTATTAGAGATAGCAGTTAATATGGGTAATGCACAGAATGATCTCTATGAGAAATGCAAGATAGGCACCAAAGTAATTGTTAGTCGACATTCTGCCCACCCAGGCCTTACAGAATAACCCAAAACAACCCTATATTCTGACGCCATTTCTCTTGACGTACAAGTCCATTTCCTCCTAAACTACTCCTTCAAAAATGGACTCCTTATCACTCAATTGGATGACCCTGTTTTCACATGTGTTTTCACAAAAAAATTATTTATGTCAATTAATTACAAATTTGCCGTGTCAAAGATAAGAATAAGCAAGTATTTCTATCAGACTATTCTATAATCATATTCGGGAGCCAAGATATCAACCCTGGGAAAAAAATTACCGGAAGCATTCCTAAACAATAGAGAACCCAATAAGGGACAGAGCCTTTAATTATATCCTGCAAGCTCACTTCTCTTGGCGAAACACCCTTCAATACATAGAGAACTATACCGACTGGAGGCGTAATAGTTGCTATTCCACAATTAATCATCACTATTATCCCGAACCAATATAAATCAAAGCCTAAACTTTTTACAATAGGCAGAAAGATCGGAGTAAAAATAAAAAGGATCGAGGCTGGATCTAATAAGCAGCCCGCAAAGATGATCAATAATTGCATAATAGCAAATATAACCCAACGGGATAGGGGTAATGAGGTTACCCATTTGGCGAGTTCTGAAGCAAAACCAATGTTTACTATAATTTGAGTGAATAACGTCCCACCAATGAGTATAAACATAACCATGCAATTTACTCCGACTGTTGCATAAAAGATTTTCTTTAATATTTCCCAGCTAAATTTTTTATAGTAGATGATTAGGAGAATTGACCCAAAGGCACCCAGTGCTGCAGCTTCACTAGGTGAGGCTGCTCCTACCCAAATCGAACCTAGAACCAAAAATATAAGTCCCATAAACGGGAGTACATATATGCTGAGCTGTATTTTTTTTCTAAAACTTAAGGCAACAATATCAGGACGAGGGGCAAGATTTGGATTTAAAATTGCTCTTATTATAATGTAGGCAATAAAGATAGCAGAAATAATGATCCCTGGAATGATGCCTGCATAAAACAATCTGCCTACGGATATTTCAGCTAAAAATCCATATACAATCATTAGTATACTTGGAGGAATTATGATAGCCAATCCAGCTCCACCTGCTAATGCGCCTAGGCCCAATCCTATGTCATATTTTCTCTTAACTATTTCAGGAATTATCGCTGGCCCAAGAGCCGAACATGTAGCAGGCGCGAATCCTGTCACAGCTCCAAAAATGGTAGAAGAACCTACTGCGGTTATTGCAACCCCACCTGGTAACCAGCCGAACCATGTATCGATCATTTTAAAGGCATCTTTACCAATCCCACTAATAGTTATACACTCACCCATGAAAATGAATAGAGGAATTGCAATCATCAAGAAATTAGCATTCGTTGTGTAGGCCGTAGTGGCTATAGTTATTAGACCTTCAAAGCCCCAAAACACATACATCATAACTATGGATACAAAAGATAAAGCGAAAGCTACAGGCATACCAATAGTCAACAAAATTAAGAGAAAAACAAAGCAAATAATACCTAAGAGCCACCATTCCATATCTTTACATGTCTCCCTGTTAAATAACTCGTACTAAAATTGGGGGGGGTTACTTCCAATATCATAGTGTCCGGGTATATGATATATCCTTTATGGCCTTAATTATTTTGGAAACGGCTTGTAATGTTAGAAAAAAACTGCCGATGGGAACCAGAATATAACTTGGAAAGACCGGCAAACGGGTAATAGACCAACTTCTTGTATAAAGGTTCATCCACGCCAACTCCCAGCTTTTCCAGACAAGAAAAATACAAAATATAAAAACCAAGCTATAGATAATGCAATCTATGATTGGTCTTTTTCTCTGAGAAAACCTATCTAAAACAATAGTTATATTTACATGACGGTCCTTCTGCAATGTATAAGCCCCACCAAGAAAAACAGTACCCACTAATGAAAATTCAGAAACATCCAGTGGCCAGTGGAGAGGACTATTAAAAATGTATCTCATTATCACTGCAAAAACGTTCGAGAAAACTAATAGAATAATGACTAAGCCTGCTAAGATAGCCATCCAATCACAAATCTTATCAAGTATTCTAGTAAACATTAAAATCACCTGATTATGTTCCGAAAAATTGAGCTGATTAGTAATTCAAACTGGCCAAAGCGGGGTGAACCCTCTTGACTGCACAAAGTATTAGACAGGATCAACATCCGAAGAGGAAAAAATGGATCATGTCACGAAATACAGGAAGTGCACTCTTGAATTTAAAGGATCAATTAATTAGGCTTTTACCTCCGCATAATCAATAGTTGAACTATCTGCACACGCGGTTAGGAGCAGACGCTCTGCTGAAGAAAATCTTGCTTCCGAGTCTTCCAGAGAAGCTGAATTAGTTACCGGGATTCGAAATCTGGAGCGTTTCCTTCGTAACCGTACATTTGAGAACGAGTTTTAACAGAGGCTCAGCAACAGCCTAAAACAAGCCGACAAAAAAGAGAATTTGTTGTAGAAAACCGTACGCTTGTACGCAGCATTCAAATTGGCTGTGAACCCATAATTCACTATAAAGAGAAGGAAAACTCTTTTGATATAAAGTACTCATATTACCTATTACCATAAGAAACCACACTCTTGCTCGAATTGAACTTAAAATAGTTCAATCTAGCGTTGTCGAATGCCGGTACAAAAGATGAACTTCTATTTCCAGGACTCTCTACTGGAAGCAGACTCTCAATGGGCCGTTCTTTTAAATGTCTCAATTATACTTTCAGCATATTTTGGAGACAATTTGTAGGCACCTTTGTCTCCTCCCCTTTTAATTGCCTCCATCCACGATTTTTCCATACTCGGTGGAGGTTCGAAAAAAGTTATTTTTTGCTCAGCGAATTTTTTCATAAAGAATTTATCCATCTTTTTCCAATGCTCAGCATTTAGCTCAGTAATCTTTTTACCCGCTTCTGACAGTGCATCTTGCAAGTCCCTTGGCAATTTATTCCAAGCCTTTAAGCTAATAAAAACATCAGCCGTTGCCCAAGTGACTGGAATGCTAACTCCGTACCGAGCAAACTCATACTCTTTGAAGCTATTGAAAGATGGGAGATTCCTTACAGCACCGCTGATTATGCCCCTTTCCAATGCCATATATACTTCAGTAGTAGGCGTAGTGATTGGACTTCCACCGAGTTCACGCACAATAAAAGGGACAAGTCCGCCGTGGGCTCTTATTTTAACTCCTTTTATATCTTTCATTTCGTTAACTGGTTCTTTTGTCCATAGGTAGAAGGGAAAAAACATTGTTTGGGCAATGGGCTTTATTTTCAATTTTTTCTCAAATAGTGGGGATAAGATTTTAAGTATCTCATAATAGGATTCAGATGCCGTTTCGTATGATCTATATGCCGGATAAGCATCCGCGATTGCACCCTCTGGAACCGATCCGGCAAGATACCCTTGACAACATTGAAACATATCAATAGTTCCTACTGCAGCTGCCGTGGGTAAATCCCTCACTTTTATAAACTCTGGGCCACCGACCCATTTAATCTGAAGTCGTCCTTTCGATTGCTCATTAACTATGTCAAAAAATTTTAAATACATCTTGACCGATGCGGCGGTTTGGGGCCATGCACCAGAAGCCTTTAATACTATTGGCTCTGCTCCAAAAACATTCGAAAGATTGGACACTAATAATAAAACCCCCAAAACCATAATCACTAATAAACTTGTTAATTTTTTATTCATTTTTTACCTCCTTCCTATTTGAAAAATTTATTGATCCTTTTGAGAATAACTCCTTAACCCGGATGATGAAAATAATCACCTCCTTCCAAAAATCTATTAACTGCCAAAATGCTATACTCTCATGTTTGACTATCTTTTATCACACGGCATAATATGGATCTAAAGCCAGGAAAAGCTGAAACGGGATCGCGTTCCATATCATTCGTTAAGATATTAGCATTAGCTTCATTTGGCCATGCATGAGGCATTGACACTACCTGAGGGTGTATATCATCTGTAACTTTAGCTTTAATCCTTACTATTCCTCTTTCAGATTCAACCTTAACCATATCTTCGTCTATTATGCCAAGAGTCTTTGCCGTATTGCTATTAATCTCTATCAGCGGTTCTGGTACATGTTCGCGCAGAATAGGAACATTAAAGTATTGGGTGTGAAAAAACCACTTCACCCTTGCCCCTGTAATTAATAGTAAGGGATATTTTTGGGACAAATTCGCCTTACTTACGAAACTTTCCATAGGTTCATGAAAGGTAGGCAACGGATCATATCCATGCTTCTTCATTGTTTCAGAATATATTTCGACCTTACCGGACGGGGTATCAAATCCACTTTCAAGATATCGCCGAATCCCTTTTTTTTCATAAAAGGTACCTCCTGGATTTGATTTCAATTCCTCTAATGAGTACCCAGAGGGTTTAAGCATGTATTTGAAAAGCTCATCTGTATTTTCCCAGGGAAAGTATTCACCATAGCCCATCTTCTTGGCTAGCTCTACCCATATCTTCCAATCTTCCATGGAGTTACCCAATGGTTTGATAGCTCTATCCGTTGTCTCAACAAGTGGAAGAGCCTGTGCACGATACGCTTTAAGGTCTTTCCTCTCCAAAAAAGTTGTTCCCGGCAGGACGATATCGGCGAGTTTTGCCGTCTCTGTTAAGAAAATATCTCCGACCACAACTAAATCTAATTTCTCAAAAGCCTTCTTAACCTTATTTGCATTAGGCCAGGTTAGAGCTGGATTACCTCCATGTACTATCAATGCTTTAATCGGATAGGGTTTTTCACTGAGCATTTGGTCAATCGCTGGTACTGCCGTTGATTCCTCAACAATCTGGCTGTATAGGGGATATTGCGCCCCAACTGCGTCTTCGGCTACCTGGTGGTTCCTGCCGATTTCTCCGACTCTAATGTTCTCCATTTCAAATCGAGTAGCGTACCGGTTGCCGCCTGGTATGTCAAAGTTTCCAGTAATAGCCATAAGGATAGAGATAGCTCTAATGGTTTGAATTCCGTTAGTACAATGTTCAAGCGAAATACCGGGTGCTATGGATGCCGGCTTAGATTTGGCATAGGTACGAGCAATCTGTCGGATGGTTTCCGCCTTGACCCAAGTGATAGTTTCAACATTCTCCGGTGTAAACCGACTTACATGGTCAACCAATTTATCAAACCCAATTGTCCAATCTTTGACAAAACTTTCATCATATAAGTTCTCATTTATTATCACATTTAAAAAGCCAAGAGCCAATGCCGAATCACTCCCCGGTCTGATCTGAGCATATATATCTGCCTCTTTAGCTATTGGCGTTACCCGTGGGTCAATAACGATAAGCTTCCCCCCTCTTTTTCTTAAAGCGGAAATGCCGAGCACTTGCAAAGGTGTTGACTCAGGTGGATTATTCCCCCACACGACTGTGCACTCTGGCTCTCCCCCGTAAGTTGGAAGTATGAACGGAGCGCCAAGTGTCAGGCTAAAACCCATCACTCTTGCAAAGAAGCAGTATGAATCGCCTGAAGTGTAGTTGGGGGTACCGAAAATATCGCAGAAACGCCTCGCGACCTGCTCTGTAGGAGTGAAAATGAAAGCACTGCCGAAATGGACGAGCAATGCTCTTGCACCGTATTCTTGTTTTATTCTGCTTAATTTATTCGCTATGAACTCAAATGCTTCATCCCAGGATATTTCCTTAAACTTCCCATTCGTTTTCTTCAGGGGGTTGAGAAGCCTGTCCTTTGAATAGACCCATTCAATCATCCCTTGCAATTTGACGCAATTAGGCGGAACTTTCAATGGGTGTTCCTTCATTGACCGAACATCTACTACCCGCCCGTTTTCAACATGCACATCTAGTCCGCAGTTGATTCGACACATCATGCAGATTGTTTTTGCTATTGTATCTCTGTTATTCATAATTACCTCCTGACTTTATCAATAGCATCCTTCTTCAAAGTCTTTCTGTCGACTTTTCCAACATCTGTCAGTGGAAGGCTTTCCTCAAAGACAAATTCTTTTGGAATTTTTACAGTTGCTAGTTCCTTTTTGCAATATGTTATCAACTCATCCTTAGAAAGGCTTTCTCCCGGTTTAGGGACTATATAGGCCATACCAACTTCACCTTGCATTTCATCAGGAACGGGAACAACGATGGCATCTACAACTTTGGGGTGTTTTTGTATGACAAGCTCTATCTCAACTGGATAAATATTATTTCCACCACTAACAAACATTTCCTTTATTCTGCCTATATATGTTACATAGCCGTTCTTGTCTACTTTCCCCGTATCGCCAGTATAGAGCCAGCCCTCACTATCAAAGGTCTCTTTCGTAGCCTCAGGATTTTTATAGTACCCTTTAAACCAGGGAGCTTTAACTGCTATTTCACCTTCTTCGTTTACAGGTACGGGTTTCCTATCATCATCGACTATTCTTAATTCGAAGCCTGGAATCGCACGGCCTACAGTAGTTTCAGCAAGTTCTTTAGGGTCGTCCAACGTCACGGTTGTAACATCACCTGCAGCCTCTGTTAATCCAAAGTAATTTAATAACCTGAATCCTCCCAGCTTTTTCTCAGCTTCCTCAAAACGCTCTTTGGGGAAAACAGCGCCGCCTGTAATACCCATTCTTAAAGAAGATAAATCATATTTTTCAATGTCAGGATCGGCGCATAAGTAAAAATATACTGTAGGTACACCTAGCAAAAAGGTTATTTTCTCCGCTTCAATTAGCGCTAATGATTCTTTGGGATTGAAAACCTCTGTTAGGATAACGGTTGCGCCTTTTATAAAGGCGCCAACCACTATGTGCCATGGCAATAAATGGAAAAGTGGCATCGCTAATAGAAATCTATCATTTGGCTTGATCCCAAGTACATCTGTCCAAGATTTGTCCACAGAATATCTGCCTCTATGACTGACTAACACTCCTTTAGGCAATCCGGTTGTTCCCCCTGTGTAAACGAGAAATGCATCATCGTCTTCATTTAGCAATGCTTTGTTTTTGTTAAAAAGGTCATATGATTTTTCATCACTGGGAGCTTCTAGAACATCTGAAAATGAAAAGTAATCGGACAAGGTAGGCTTACCAATGACAATTATTCTTTTGGGATCAGCTAGGTCAGGTTTCAGGCTTGGTATTCTCTCAGCATAGTTAAATTTTTGAAATTTGTCTGTGACAATAAGCGTGGATGCCCCTGAATTTCCAATTATGTATTTCAACTCAGCGTCTTTATAATAAAAATTAAGTGGAAGCATCATTGCCCCAATTTTAAAACAGGCAAAACCACAGATAATAATCTCTGGTTTATTTCCAATTAACAGAGCGACTACATCACCTTTTTTAACGCCCATTTTAACTAATTGTATTGCAAGCCTATCCGCCTTATCGTTGATTTCTTTATAGGAAAAACGTTGGTCTTGAAAAACAAGCGCTTCCATATCAGGTATCTCTCTAGCATTCTTCTCGACCACATCAGTTAAAAGCATGTTAGCCCTCCTTTCAAGGTACTATTTAAAATTTCTTATTTATAACTTCTTAAGAAAAACAGCTATTCATACTTAATCATAAACCAATTACTACCTTTAATACTTGATAAATCTTATGTCTTAAAATCTATCACATCATCTCATGTTCTAATAAATGGGTGAATTTTTTCTCTACTCCGGCACAGCCATACAACAAGAAGCCACCATTTTTTGTAAATTCTCGGATCTTCGATTTTTAAAATGCAAATAATATGCCATATAAAACCTATTGAAAATGTTTAAGTTTTTGCTTTGAAACAAGTAATGAGATGAAAAAATATTGCAATAGATGAAAAAATATTTCAATTTTGTGGCAGTTAAATAAGAGGAGAAAGGTTAATCCTGTTTACCATATCATTCAAGATCGTCTATGGTTTCTACGCCGTCGATACTCTTGTTATGTAGTAACCTCCTTTTGCTAAAGAACAGGGGGTGTTTCTTTGCCAGATTGAAACTTCTAGAAAAATTTATCATATAAGCTGGTGGGTCAAAAGATCTCTTATATAGATCTTGAGGTTTTAAGGAGGAGAGTTTAAAAAAAAGGAATGAAAGGCTGTGTCTTATTCCTTCTTCTGATATAAGGGGATAGGATTTATCCAGCGAAGGGAATTCTATCAAAAAAAGCTTCTGTGCTAATAAAGGTTTCTTTTATCTTGCCTATTGCCTTTGGCTTTCCTTTGGGTAGTATCTTTTTATTATCTTCTTCAGGCAATTGTCAGAAACCTTGAGTATTACGCTGGCCTCTTTTATATTCCACTTAGTGCGCTTTAGAACACTCAGAATGTGCTCTTTTTTAATTTCTGCTAAGTTCTTTATTTCTTTTTCATCTTCCATAAACAGCTTGAAAGCAATCATAATGCCAATTGTAAAAAAATTCAGATTGTGCTGTTTGAATTCAGATTTTTATTATCTATCTTTTCAATATTAACAAACTTGAAAAAATATATTGTAAATGGGGTGTTAATCTTTTTAGCCCCTGAAAATGCTTTCAGGCTTTTTTATCTCATATTTTTTTAATTTTTGTCTCAGCGTAGGTCGGGATATACCGAGGAGTTTGCAAGCCTCTCCGTAATGCCAGCGGGCATGATTTAAGACCTTTTCAATATGCTTTTGTTCTACCTCTTGAATGCTATAGTTGTTTTCCTTCTCTGGTTCCCTCATTTCCTCTTTTCCTGCTATTCCTTCTCTACAGAGCAAGGGAATTATGGTCTCCTCTAAAATAACCTCTCCCTGCGACATAATGGCTGCATGGGTAAAGACGTTCTCCAGCTCCCTGACGTTGCCTGGCCAATAATACTCCATCATCCTCTGAATCGCCTTTCCCTCGACTCTTTTTATGTTTGTCTGCAGGTCGCAGTTAATCTTATTCAGCAAATATTCAATGAGGATTGGAATATCCGACCTGCGCTCTCTTAAAGGAGGGACACCTATTGTGGCTGAGCTCAGGCGATAATAGAGATCTTTCCTGAACCTACCTTTTTTAGTCATATTCCAAAGGTTTTTATTTGTAGCAGCGAGCACTCTTGCGTTGGATCGCAAGGTTTTTTCACTCCCTACGCGCTCAAATTCCATCTCTTGTAAAAATCTCAAAAGCTTGGACTGAAGTTCAAATGGTATTTCACCAACTTCATCAAGGAATATTGTTCCATTGCCAGCAAGTTCAAACTTCCCTTTTTTGGTGGATATAGCACCGGTAAAAGCCCCTTTTTCATGGCCGAAGAGCTCACTCTCTAATAGGTTTCCCACAATAGCAGAGCAATTTATAGCAAGGAAACATTCATCCTTACGTAGGCTATGATAGTGGATAGCCCTCGCAATAAGTTCCTTTCCTGTACCTGTTTCCCCCTCAATAAGAACCGTAACATTACTTCCTGATAGCATGCCTATATCCTTGAAGATATTTTTCATCACCTTACTCTTGCCGATAATCTCACCTTTCTCATAGCTTTGGAAAGGGTCTATAGTAAGTACTTTGGTCTTATGTGATAGCTTGAATGATTTTAGTACTCTCTCAATAGCCTTCTCAAGCTCCTCTACATCTATTGGCTTGGATATATACTCACATGCCCCGAGCTTAATTGCCCTTATCGTGGTTTCCATATCGTGAAAAGCCGTGATCATTATTGTTCTCGCCTCCTTGCCACATCTCCTCAACTCTTTCAATACATCAAATCCATCCATGTCTGGGAGACGAATATCGAGGACGATTACTTCAGGGTTGAAGGTCTCATTTTTCTTAAGGCCTTCTGAAGCATTAATGGCACAGTTTACTTCATAGCCCCTTTCACTTAAATACATGTCAAGAGATTCGAGCAGTGATGGCTCATCATCTATGATTAATATCTTCCTCTTGTTCATGTTATCTCCTTGAAGGTATCATAAAATCAAGACGCATCCCTTTTGGATATCGCTTGGATGCTTTCACAACACCTCCGTGGCTTTCTACTATCTTCTTTACATTTGTGAGCCCGAGGCCCGTTCCCTTCTTTTTCATGCTGAAATAGGGATCGAATATGTAAGGCAATTCTTCATCTTTCATGCCCGGGCCATAGTCATTTATTTGAACCTTTAACATCCCTCCATTTTTCAATATATGCCTTGTTATGATTTCAATCTCGCCGCTATCAGGCAGTACGTCAATGGAATTTAGAATCACATTTATGATAGCCTGCTCCATTTTCTCTCTATCCATTTCGATAAGAGGAATGTCCTTCGAAAGTTTCGTCTTTATTAATATATTTCTTTCCTTAATTGTCGCTTCCATTATCTCAAGGCAGGAGTTAACAACATCATTAATAGAGGTATGCTTAAGATCAAGTTTTATGGGCCTTGCAAAATCGAGCATTTCCTCAAGAATTCTTTCTAAATTGGAGATTTCATGGGCCATTATCTCCATTCTCCTCTTGTCGTTTCCATTAAGCTGCAATTTTTTAAGTAGTATCTGAATGTTCATCTTTACAGAGGAGAGAGGGTTTCTGATCTCATGGGCCAGCGAAGTAGTAAGTTGTCCGATGTAAGCCAGCCTTTCTGACTCTCGTATTCGCCTCTCTGTTTCCACTCGGTCAGTAATGTCCCTGCATATACCAGCTGCAGCCTTTTGATCTCGGTAGACAATAAGCTTAACCTTGTTCTCGGTTGGAAAACTACGCCCATTTTTATGGAGACGATAATATAAATAGAGGTCTTGCGATTGCTTCTCTCTTATCCTTTTTTCGAAGATCATTTTTACCCGTGCCAAAGATTCCAGTGCAATAAAATCCGTGTATGGCCTGCCAATAACTTCTGGGAGAGTATAACCATGCATCTCACAGAAAGCACTGTTAGCAAAGATTATTACCCCCTTCTGATTTACGAAATATCCATCGTTTATATCTTCCACCAAGACTCGGTATTTAGCTTCTGACTCAACTAATTCTTTCGTTCTTTTTTCTATTTCTCGCTCTAGGTTCTTTGCATAATCTTTTGTTTCCTTCTCGTGCAATGATTGGAAATAGTCACTGAACTTATGAATTGTGTAGCTGAGGCAATCATCGACCCCTTTCAGGGCGTTTAACAATGAAGGACCTTTGAATTCTCTTACAAGGATGGGGAGGAGTATAATCCTATAGAGTTCAAATGCCTTCTGGAGATCCGAAAGGGGAAAGCCGGCCTCAAGTCGCATCTTCGCCTGTTTCTCAATAAATGCATCGATTTTAGAAAAATCATTATGGATTATGATGGAGAAGTTGGCATCAGCTGCTTCCGACGTTGTCATGGTGAGCTCTTCCAGAGGTCGCTTGCGGAAATGCTCACTTACCTCTGAATAGAGTTGTTGGGCCCATTGGTGTTTAATCTCCACAGAATACTTCACAAGAATGTCTAATAAATTCGTAAGCATATTATTTATTTTAACTAAATTATTATTGATGGTCAAGATTCAAATCAGACTCAAAAAAAAGAAGCATATTACATATAAACGTTAGCAGGCATAACTAACT
>JGI10211J14876_10001041_pt1 | contig 12156 bp, 33 predicted proteins | sample Etolagsediment_FD_14876 | JGI IMG/M metagenome (IMG submission 14876)
ATTACGATTTCCACAAAATTATTTTCTATTTTAATCAAAAATAACTCTATTATCGCATTATTTAATTAATTTAATCATTTTATTCTAACACCTTGCAACGCAAGGCTTTACATTAAATTTAATTAATTTCGCTTATTTATCTATTATTTATACGTTATTACGGCATTATTTAAATAGATACATTATTATAGTAAATACAAGCATAAAAATAGATAATTCATAAGTTATTTAATCGCAATAAGATAAAATTAAATAAATTATTTTTACATTTATTTTTATTTATCCATAACTGATTGAAGTATAAGGACTTATGATACTAAATTATTTTCGTTGTTACCCTTGACACGCTTTTATAGTGTGTCATACTTATAGTGACAGATAAAGAAACAAACGAAAAGAGGGCAGAAATTATGAGAAACTTAATAATAAATAAAAAGATAACAAACGCAATAAATACGCTGAAATGTTTTGATAAAGAAAATCAGATGTACTGGATAGATACGCTTGATTTATGTAATAGTGAGAAGGGTTTTATAGTAATGTATTTGGGGCATTGTACTGTATTATAAATAAAGGCAGGTATGGAGGATTAAAGCTATGAAATTAACATCAATTAATAGATTTTCTAAATGCTTTGGTAACAATAAAATTAAACTATTTGATAAAATAACATTGAAACCTATTATAATAACTAATAATTTTCAACCTATTAATGAAAATGACGTTATTATAGAAAAAATGCCATATAATCGTTTTACATATGAAAGCATTAAAAAAATATATGACGTGGAAGTTTATCAAAATGGCACTATAAAATATTATATTAATATGAAGGAAAGCGAAAAAACAAAATATCATACAGAAATAGAAAATTTTTTTAATGATGATATTCAAAAAACTATTAATAATTAATATAAGGAATATAAACTATGTATAATTATACTGAAATATTATTACTGGCTGAATTAATGGTTTATATCGCATTTACTATATTAATAGTGATTGCAGGATATGTTTTAATACATAGAATGAGGGCTTTATAGTAATGTATTTAGGACATTGTACAGTATTATAAATAAGGGAATAAAAACAAGTTAGATAACGTGGAATCTTTCTTGCCTTCCCTTTACAAAAAGGACGATTATGTTATCAAAACAATTTAAAACAAAAGAAGGAAAGCAAGAAGCTGATAAAATAATAAATATTAATATAACAAGGGGAGAGTTTAAAATGAATGAAAATCAATTAGAAGAATTATATCCAGATTCATACGATATAAAAGAAAATCAAGAATTTATAAATACTGTTATTGAGATAGACTAATATTTCAAATATGGAGGGCGTAAATTATGAAAGAATCAATAAAAACAAAAGAATTAAAAGAATTTATCAAGATATTAAAAAAGAATGATTTTAAAGTATATGCTCCTAAAAAAATAACTACTTATTGTCATTTTGTAAAAAATAATAATATAGGATATGTAGAAAGAACAGATTCTGGATTTAATTTTTCAAGCGTTCACAAGCCAAATAATAGATGCGGGACAGGGTACGGCATATTTAGAGAAGAATACAGTCCTACAATAAGTCATGCTGAAAGATGTTTTATATATAAGCCAAACTGGGCAAGCGTAAATGATATTGTAGAAAAATATAAAAGCTGGGATGATTATATTTCTAATTCAATAAATCAAATAATAAAATATTACGAGGTTAAATAAATGAATGGGGTAGAAAATCAAGAGGACAATTTAATAATCTTTGAAGCCTAATATAAACAAATAATATAAGGAGATTTAAAATTATGGAAAAGGCTTATTTTAAAGAAAAAATAGATAGTATGATGCCGGACTTGATACAAGATATTACAAAGGAAAGTATGAGATTATTTAATAGTGGAGCCATTGATACAAATCAATATGAAAATGATTATTTATTGCCCAGAATAATATTGACGGTTGCTATTGAAAATCAAATAAAACAATATTTTCCTTTATGTATTGAAGGAAAAAAAGAAGTTAAAAATTTAAGGCACTTTTAATAATAGTTTAATATGGAGATATTTTGAAATGAAAGAAATTTCAAGAATATGCGATAAAGAAGGTAAAAATAAAAGTAAAGTAATATATAATTTTGAAACAGAAATATTACAAGGGCAAAATTTATCCTACAGTAAATCAATGGGATTAAAAGAATACAAAAAGATAAAAGAAAATACAATAAAACAAGCTAAAATTAAAGGCTGGAATTTAACCTTTGAAATAGTAAAATAAACTTATTAAATAAAGGAATATAAACTATGACAATTTTCAAGGGAAGCATTAGAACAAACAATATAGGAGGTAAAAAAGAAATGGAAAATAAAATCTATGTTTTGTTGGAATTGTTTTATGAAGGAGATAGTTTTTTGATTGATGATTCTTTTGTTGCTTGCAGTCAAAATATCAAAAAATTAGAAAAAATTATTCCCTCTGATAGTGAATTATATTACCCCAAAGAAAAAATCCCCAATGACGGGCATTATGGGGATTCAAGAAAAAGATTTAGAATTATTGAAACAAATATACTTTAAAATATAATATCTTTGAATAAAAAACTAAACAAAAGGAGATAAACAATGAAGAAAAAAATTATTACTTATGAAGATGTAGAAATATCAAAAGAATTAAGAAATAAATGTACAGAATATTTAAAAAATAATCCTATTGAGACTTATTGGGATTATAGAGATAAATTGTCACTTGAACAAGTCGAAAAACTTATGACAAGTCAAGAAGAATATTATAATCTTGAAAATGAAATATTTGAAATAAATTTAGATTATCAATTTGAGTTAGAAAAAGAATTACTGGAAAATATGCAAGAAGAATTTACAGAGTTAAAAGAATTTGATATATCAGAATTAAGAGAAGAATTCCTCGATGATATTATAATTAATTTTGACATAAAGCAGTTAATAAAAAATGCTCCCGATGTTAGAATTAGAATAGTAATACATAGTAATTATGAAGGTGTTGGCTGGCAAGATAGGGAATATGGCTTTAATAAGCATGATTATATTAAAGCACTTAAAAGAATATTGAAAGGTAAATATGACGAAAAATCTTTTCAACAAGAATTAGACAATATATGCTCTAGTGTCAATCAGTTTATTTTTTATATGAAATGTGACGTTGAAAGTTTAATCGGAATTAAAGAGAAATTTAAAAAAAGTATAACTATTCCAAAGACTGCATGGGCTGGATTCTATGATTCTTGGAATGGGTCTGGAAGTGTTTTAGAGATAAAATTATTAGATAATATTACTTTGAAAAAACAATATGGAAAGACTGAATATGACAGCATTGACATTGTATTAGATGAAAATAACAAATATAGCGTAGAAAGTGTTTATGGATTATGTAACGTGCCAGAATGTAATATAACAGTAAAATAATTATGATTAAATACAAAATAAAAAATACATTAATGATTTTAGTTTGCATTTTTTACTTGACAATATTTACTAGTTTTTTGTGGGAAATGTATAAAATGGGATTCTTTAAATAAAAAAGGAGAAATAATGAAAAATAATTTCTCATTTAACAAATATTCATTATTAAACTGTATGATGATACAGTTAAAAGAAGATGGGGAAAAGAATACTTGGGAATGGATAGAATCAATTAGCAATCCTTTTAAAAGACTGCAAAATAGACAATTATTTTTTATGGCAAAAAGAAAATTAAACTACAAATAAAAGAAATTCTTAAAACAAAATAAAGAAAATAAAACTATGACAAAAAAAGAAAAACATCTTATTTATAAAATAGCAAAAAAGACTAGAAAAAAACTGTTAAAAAGATGCAGAGGATACAGTGTTAGTCGAGAAGTCTTTAAAATAGAAACTTTGGCAGGTTATTGTTACGAAGCAAGCGAGGCTTTACAGCTTAAACTTGAAAAACATAAAATATATACTTCTTTAATACAAGGTCGTGTCAAAAAAGGCGGTTATCATTACTGGCTTGAATATAAAGGAAATATAATTGATTTAACAGCGTGTCAATTTAATAGATATACAAGATATAAATTTCCTTTAATATTAGTTAAACCAATTTCAAGATTAAAATATTTTATTAGAGAAAATATAATTTAATAACAAAAAGAAGAAAGGGCAAAATGTTAAAATTATTATTTGTGTTCTTAAGTATTTGGTGGAGTCTTATTAATTGCTTTAAAATAATTAGAGGAGAGTATATTCCCTATCTTAATATTTTATTTCAGGCAATAGGAATAACAGGCTTTGTTTATATGCAATTCTTAATGTAAAAAAGAAAGGATAAACTATGCTAAAAACTAATTTTGAAGCTGAATTTAAAAAGTATTGTCTACAGTTAGAAAGTATAGAAAGTCAATTATATAACACTTTTAATTTAAAGCAAAAAGATATATTGAGACAAAAAATAAAGAATATGAAAAAATGGATAGATAAACTTTTAGATGAATATAATAGAGAAAGGAGTTAAAATGATTAATGTTTCACATTTATTTGAATATGTAAAAGACCATTTAGAACATTTTGGCTTTTATCCTTATGACTTTGAAGATGGAAAAACAGAAGAAATAATAAAATATCCCGAATATTTGAATCTGTTTAGTGATAATCAACAAAAAGAATTAAATAAAATTTTTGATAATCATGCAGAGTATAAATAAATTTGCATTTTAGCAAATAATATGTTAAATTTATTAAAAGGAGAATAAAAAATGATTAAATTAGATATTACCCCAAAATTAAAAAGACAGCTTAAAAGAAAATATAAAATTACTAATTTAAAAGACTTTATTGAGTGGCACATTAGGTTTGTTGATATTATCGAAGAACAGTATTATAAAACATATCAACATGTTTCAGTAACAGTTTGTGAAGAATTAGACCCTAATTCAATGACAAATAGTGAAGAAACGTAATAAAGGATTAATCATGTATCGTGCAGGAATACTTAAAATTGATGGAACAAGAGATTCAGAGAACTTTCCTGATAAAGAGAAAGCTGAACAATGGGTATTATCTAAAGTAGAAAAAGGGAATGTTAAACGAAGCATAATAGTTAATAAGAAAAATATAAATGAAAGAGATACTGTTAATTGGGAGAAAGAATAATGAAAATATTAATATCTACTTCAAAAACACAAGGACAAAGAAAATCAGATTTTAATTGGACAAAAGAAGGAGAATTAGTAAAATTTGGATTTGAATGTGATACAGATAAAAGAAAGATTGATGGAAAATGTGGATGTAGACGTTCTATGGTAGGATTAGATACAGCAAAAGGCACTACAACATTTAAAGTTATAGATATGTCAATATCTCATAAAGATTATGTTCATAGAATTAAAGATAGTTTTGTAAAAACTGGTTGGGGAGAAGTTGGAATTGATATTATAGATATGTCGGAAAGTGACGCTATTCAATTAGAAGAAATTGCTAATCATTTTTCAGTTAATACTATATTGGAAAAAAGAGGAGATAAATTTGTAGAAAGGAAAAAGTGCTAGAATGACATTTTATTTCTACTGGTCATATTATGCTTTTTATTTATATTTTAAAATATTAAAGAAAAAATATAGATTTAGATTCATTCCTGAATTTCATGCAGGGTCAAAAGATAAGAGAAGATTTTTATTTACTAATATTAAATAAAGGAGAAGAAAAATGGGAAATATGTCATATTGTAGATTTGAAAATACATCAAATGACCTTGAAGATTGTCTGGAGGCTATGTCAGAAAATGATTTTAATTTAAAAGAATTATCAGAATACGAACAAGATGGGTATAAAAAATTATTGAGACTTTGTAAAGATATTACAGAAGATTTTGGTGACGAATAAAGAAAGGAGAAAAAATGAAAATATCATCTATAACATTCAATGTAATATTTTTTATTGTTTTTATCTTTTGTTTAATCATGGCATCTATTAATGTAGTATTAGCAAGAACAGTATGGTATTTGTATGGTATATCGTTAGTTATTTACGGATTCTTTTTATACAAAAAAGACAAAGTGAGAATTAAGTAACTATTCATTTAATTAAGGAGACATAAAATCATGAAAGTAGCTTATCAAGTTTGGCAGATATGGGAAGATAATGGAAATGAATTTCTTGTTGGAACATATTTAACGAACAACAGAGCCATGCAAGAGCAGAAATTGTTAGAAAAAGATAATGATTTAAGAGTGCAATATATTATAAGAAAGGAGAGAGTGATAGAATGAAATGTTTATTTAAAAAATTAATTGGTAAGAGAATTAAAACGATTCGTGGATTTCGAGCAAGACGTGTTGCATGGAGTCAAGTCAAACATCCACAGGTCGAACCTCAATATATCTTGTTTGATGATGAAAAAACTCTTATAAAATTAGAGGAACAAGATTATTATACTTATCACGATTGTAATTCGTGGGCAAGAGAGTTATGGATAAAAGAAGATAAAGAAATGTGGAAAAGAATTTATACTAATCGGGTAAATTATCCCGTAGTAACAAGGGACATAATATGAGAAAATCAATTCTATTTATTTTAATATTCTTTATAACATCTTATGCTTATTGTGATAGATTTTATACTCCTCAAGAAGTGGTAGCTTCTGTTATTTGTGCCGAAGCAGTTGGGGAAGGTTATGTTGGAATGTATACAGTAGCCAATGTAATTGCTAACAGAGCAAGGAAATATAATTTAACTCCTTATGAAGTGGTTATTCAAAAGAATCAATTTTATGGATATACCAATAAAAATAGAGAAGAATTATATAATCAAGGAAAAGAATATTGTGATGATTTAACAGAAGATATTTTAAATTTGCCTGATATAACAAGAGGAGCAATTTATTTTAGAAGGATTAACGAAAAAAAAGAAAGTTGGCATTTAAAGAGAACAATAAAAATAAAGAATCATATTTTTTATAAATAAAGGAGAGACAATAATAAATTGTGAAAAATACAAAAACAAAATGGAATACCCAAGTAGTCCTAAAAAGCCTTATTTGTCAAAAGACCATACTTCTGAAGATGTAGCAAAATACAACAAGGAATTAAAAGTCTACGAAAAAGAGATGCCAATATATAGAGAAAAACGTAAAGCTTATAGTGTGGAAACCTATAGACTACATCAATTATTTAAACAAGACGCTTTAAAAGAATTGGGCTTATCGAAACATAAAAAAGCTGATAAGTTGTTTGAAGTGGCTTGGGAAGAAGGTCATAGTAATGGTTTAAATGAAGTTTGGATTTATATGGAAACATTCTCAGAACTTTTAATATAGATAAGAGAGACATGCTTAAAGAAAATGAAAAAATTTATCAAATTATTATGAATACTATACAAAATAAAGCAAAACAAATTCACTGGGAAAAAAGAATAGGAATTTTTCGTATATCTTTTTTTAAATTACGAAATAAATGGACTTTGCGTATTGAACTTTCGTCAAACAACTGGAATTAAAAAATGAATAATTTATTTAATATGATTCAAAATTTTCAGCAAGAAATAGAAGAAAATAGTATACTCTACGTTCAAGAAGATAAAAATTCTCCTCTTGAAATTACTATTAAGCCAGAAATATTGGACACTTCGAATTTAGTTACCGAAGAAACAAAAGAACATCTTTGGAGACCTAGCAAGTTCGAGGAATACATTGGACAAGAGAATTTAAAAAATATTATCAAAGCAAGAATACGAGGATGCAAAGAAAGAAATCAAATTTTTCCCCACATGCTTATTGACGGGGGAGCGGGAACAGGAAAAAGCACAATTGCCCTATTGACAGCTAAATATTTAGATGTACCTTTAACAGAGTGTGTTGCTAACACTATTAATTCTCCTCAACAATTTGTGGACAAGTTAATAGAAGTAAATGGAGGAATTTTCTTTGTTGATGAAACTCACGAAATCAATCGAAAAGTAGCAAATTTTATTCTCCCCCTGCTCGAAGATTTTAAAATTAATGGACAAAGAATTAAACCATTTACATTTTTTGGGGCTACAACGGAATTGGGAACTTTAATCAAAAAATATAAGCCATTTGTCGATAGAATGAAAATACAAAAAACTCTTGAATCTTATAAAATAGATGAATTGATTGAAATTATAAAACAATATAAGAATAAGTCTTTTCAACAAGAGAGCATTTCAGAAGAAGTTTACAAGTGCATAGCAATTAATTGTAGAGCAACGCCAAGAATCGCTTTAAGAATTTTAGAAAATTATATATTTATGAACATGAAAATCGAAGATGTTTTAAAAGCAGAGGGAATTATTAAAGAAGGTTTAACTAATAACGATATAAAAGTATTAAGATTATTAAATGAAAAAGAAAAAGGTGTAGGATTAAAAGCAATTGCTTCTTATTTGGGAACTAGCGAAGAAAATTATTTATATAAATATGAGCAATATTTATTACAAAAAGGTTTAATAACTATAACAAGTCGTCGCCAAATTACAGACAATGGAAGGAGATTTTTAAATGAACTATCTTAAAAGAATTATTGAATTCTTTAAAAGGTTATTTACTCGCTTTATAAATTTATTTAAAAAAGAAGAATATAAACCAATAGATTTAAATTCTTTACAATATGAAAAAAAGAAACTGAAACATCAAAAAATATCAAGAAAAGGGGCGTTTGGTAAACAAAGGAATATTATAGATGCTAAACAAAAATTAAGAGTGCTACCTAAATCAAAAAGAACAAAAGATAATTGTAATGAATGTGGAGTAGAAAAATGACAAATCAAGTTAATAAAAAACGCATTAGATATTTTATTAATAAAAGTTGTAAATGGAAAATTGCTCATTCTACATTAAAAAATGCTTTAATATATTTATTAGAAAAAAGAAACAAAGGTGTTGATGTTGACTCTTGTTACAAGTGTGCAGTATGTGAAAATTATCATATAGGTCATTATCCAAATACATCTAAAAAAAGACGAAATGCAAAAAGAAAAACAATCTACTATTTAAAACATAAAGGAGAGTTGAAAATATGAACAAGATACAAAAATATTTTAAGTTTCAAAGAGAAATTGATAAAACAAAAAGAAGAGAATCTATACTAGAAGCAGAAAAGGATAAAATATTTATGAGTAAATTTAAAACTGGCGGTCTATATACAGACGCCAGTGGAATATTTGATGTATTTTTTAATAATCCTGATAAATCTTTTGATAGATGGTCTGCAATAAGGTCTTCACAATGGAAATGGTCAGATGAAAGTTTAAGAAGGAATATTAATAAAATATTTAAGACATTCTATGAAGAAGAATTTATTGTTCGTGACGGTAGAGGATATTATACTATCAATCCTGAATATCTCAATACAATAAAAAGAAACCAAAAAAAGGATTCGAATGAACTTGAATGAATTTAAAAATTATCTAAAATTACATTTAGAATCTAATAATAGTAGAGTACAATACTATCATAGAATAAAAATGTTTTTTGAGCAATATAACGAATTTAATCAAGAAACTGTAAATGATTTTCTTGCAAAGTGCGTTGATAAAGGATTAAAGGCTCAAACTTTTAATGGATATATGACTGCATTAAAACATTATGCTCGATTTAAAAAATTAGATATTGAATTTGCAAATCAAAAATATGTTGAAGAAGAAGATGGAAATTTTGATGACTTTTTAACTAAGAAAGAAATTGAAGAAGAAATATTACCATATTTTGATTTAATATTTGAGACTCCAATAAAATTTAAAACAATAATTCGATTCTTATTTACAACTGGTATTCGACCAAAAGAATTAATTAATTTACAAAAAGAAGATTTTAATTTTAAAAATAATTCTGTTAAAATTAGACATACTAAAACAAAAAAGAATAGAACGGTTTACATTTCAAAGAAAATCAAATCAGAACTAGAGAAAATAATTCAAACCTCGACTACTCAAAATATTTTTGATATGACAAAAAAACAACTATATCATATTTTTGAAAAATGCAACAAAGAATTAAGATATAAAAAACACTTACATCTTTATCAACTTCGACATTCCTTTGCTCATCACGCTTTAAAAAATGGAATCGATATTATTTATTTACAAAAATTAATGGGACATTCAGATATTAAAACTACAATGAAGTATTTAAAATTGCTAGATTCTGAACTTAAAGAAGCTTACATGAAAAAATTTAAATATTAATAAGGAGAATATCGTGAAAAAACCAATTAATAACTTTTTTTGTCCTCATTCAGTTTATGAAGATGAAAAATTTAAAAAATTAAAAATTTCATCAAGACATTTATATACAATCTTATGTAAAATAGCAAACAGACATGCAGAATCCGATGGTTGGTTTTGGAGAAGTATTAAACAATTAGCAAATGACAGTGGTTTAAGTTCAAAATCAGTAGTAGAAGCTAAAAAAGAATTAGCTGAAAATAGCTTTATAGACATCAAAAGAGGGTATTACAAACATAGTAGATTAAGAAGTTATGATTATTTTAGATTAAATGGGTTTCGATTCAAGATGTAAAAATTACAATTAAATAATGTAAAAATTACAACATTAAATAAAACATATATAATAATAAAACATTATATCTCTAACTTCAAAAATCTAAAGATTTTTTCGTGTCGAAATAAATTTCGACCTTATTTCTCTTATTTTGCTGTATTTAACTGTTAGAATGAACTAAAAGAACGCTCCCGTCAAGCGGGAATTATATAAGTTATTGAATTGAAAGAAGTTATAAAAAATTAAGGAATAGGAAATTTTTTAAGACGTATCGTGAGTCAAAATGATAGGAGAACGTGCATTGAGCGTTAAATATGAGCGATTATGCTATGATTAAAAATACAATGTTTAATTGTTTTTGACTCTTGACAAACAACAAAAAATATGTTATACTTAATAAAAGCAAGGAGCAAGTGATGAGTGAGAAAAATTTGAAGCCATGTAATTGTTGTGGTGGCAAGGTAAAACTTGGAACAACAGCAACAGGATTTGGGATTCATACTTTTATCGTAGATTGTCCATCATGTAATAAGTACTGTATGCTTATTGCGGGTGACGCAGATACAAAACCTAATGATAGATATGAAAGACAAAAAGCTATTGATGAATACAATGGTGAAAAGAAGCATAATTGGCTTATTTATGCTGACGATGAACTTATAGAGTGGGGTGCTACATAAGGAGCAATAACATGACTGATAAATCTAGTTGGGAAAAAGATATGACAATATATGAAATTGGGCAAGCGATTAAATCTGTATTGGAGGAGAATGATGGATTACTTTCTATTAAGAAAACTAGCATTAGATGAATTAAATAATTCTTGGAAGAAAGTTCTGTCTTATGATGATTGTATTTTAAATAGTTGTGAAGTACCACAAGAACTTTCAGATATGTTTTTTGAACAAGTAGCAATACATATTTATCCGTATTATATTGAATTTTTAAGAAATTATTATCCCGAACGAAGTTATCTAATTTCGCCTAAATTAGATAAATTATGTCGTAAGATAAAAGAGGGGGATTGCATCATGAAGCGCATAGAGGAGGAGAAATCTAATGGATAAATTGCTTAAAGAAGGAGAAAAATTATGTGTAATTTTGTAAGCTGGAAAGAAAAAGATGGAGAAGTGTTTTATTTAACAAACGCCGATTTAAAGCCAAGAAAACTGAAAAAATACAAAGAGTATAATGCTAACTGGCAGGAAGATTTATGCGGGCATGGAGCGATTGATTATTTTTATCCCGATACAAAGGGAAGAAATAAAGAATGTTTTGATTTCGAGAATCCTAAAAATTTTCCAAAAGAAATAGTCAAGTCAATTAAGAACATGGAAATGACTAAAATTGGGATAGATATAAGATTGCTAAATGAAAAAGGACAAGCAGAGTACGAGAAGATTAGACAGCCAGCGTGGGCAAAGTACGAGAAGATTAGACAGCAAGCGTGGGCAAAGTACGAGAAGATTAGACAGCAAGCGTGGGCAAAGTACAAGAAGATTGAACAGCCAGCGTTGACAAAGTACGAGAAGATTAGACAGCAAGCGTGGGCAAAGTACGAGAAGATTAGACAGCAAGCGTGGGCAGAGTACAAGAAGATTGAACAGCCAGCGTTGGCAGAGTACGAGAAGATTAGACAGCAAGCGTGGGC
>JGI10211J14876_10001045_pt1 | contig 12111 bp, 17 predicted proteins | sample Etolagsediment_FD_14876 | JGI IMG/M metagenome (IMG submission 14876)
TATGTTCAGATGTTTTAGTTGGAACAGAGGTTAGGGGAGGAGAAAAAGAAATCCCAACTTATAATTGTTCTGAAATATATTATGAGAATGGAACAGTTGAACAAAATTGTGTTCAGAATGGAACAGAAATAATAGAAGAAGAGCATTGGGTAGAATTTACTGATACTTCTGAATTGCCTGATAAGAATAATATATTTATAGGATTATATACAAATGTTAATGAGGGAGATTATATAGAATGGATTCCAAATAGATGGTTTGGAGAAAGAATAGAAGAATGGGCTATATTTGAAGAAGCTTTTGATGGGTTTTCAGTAACTTCTCCAAGTGGAAATGGAGTTGCTATAGCTGCAAGTACTGGAATAAGACATAAAACCTCTTCTACTACTAATTCTTTTTCTACAATATATAAAGAACCTCCAATAAAATTAGATGAAGCATTTTGGTGGAATGTGAGTATAATACATAATGATCATGTTAATTATGGAGACAATGTTGCTTTTGGTTTTATGCAAGATATTACTACAGAAGTTGTTGATTCTCAGGATGATTTTATGGCAATAGTTTTAGCAGGACATAGCACAGACTCAAATACAGAAATAAATTTAAATATTAAATATGATAATGAAAATGCAGGATCAACTCAACATTGTGGATCTCTGACAGATTGGTTTGCTTCTGCAGATGGAGAAGTATTTAACTTTTATGTTAAAATATTTGATGATAAAATTGTTTATTGTAGAGTAGATAGGGGTAATGGAACAACCCTACATGAACAAACAAGCAACTCTTCTGCACTTGGTTTAACAGATGGAGATATTAAATATTATGGAACAAATACAAGAGATGATCAATATGCAGGAAGATATATGGATGTAAATATTTCCTCGGTTAATTGGTCTTATGAAAATTATAATGAATATTTCTGGGATGATTATGGTTTAGATACAGATTTATTAGCATATTATAAATTAGATGAAGCAAGTGGAACTATTGTTGATGAAACCCACACATATAATGGAACAAATAGTGGAGCTGATTATGGGGCTACAGGAAAAATAGAAGATGCTTTGGATTTTGAATCTGGAGATAGTGATTATGTTAGTTTGCCTTTTGCTTTAATTGATGGAAAAACAGCATCTCATTCATTATCATTTTGGATGAAACCTGAAAGTATGACACAAGGGAATATGTTTGCAGGTGGAGATACTGTTACTGCAGATGATTGGTGTATGATGATGTTACAAACAGATGGAACTATTGATTTTAATGGTCAAGCTAGTTGGGCTTATAGTTGGAATGATGCAGGAATAGCTGCAGGAAATTGGTATCATGTTGTTATGACTACAGATAGCACTAATACTAAGTTATATATAAATGGTGTTGAAAAGACTAATACTGTAGGTAGTGGTAGTGATGGAAAATGGTTTGGAGATAGAAGTTCAATGAACACTTTTGCAATGGGTATTTTAGATAGAGGAAGTGATTATGCTCCTTTTGATGGTATAATTGATGAGGTTGCATTCTACGATAAAACCCTGAATTCAACAGAAGTTGAAGTTTTATTTAATTATACAAGTGGATTAGTTTATGGAAGTGCAGGAGTTCCTGCAGATGAATCTCCACAAGTAACTCTTAATAAACCAGATGATGATGCAGAGTTTCATGTTCAATCTGTTCAATTCAATTGTACTGCTACAGACAATTATGATGTAGATAATGTAACTCTTTATATTGATGGTGTTGCAAATGAAACTAATTCAACTCCTATTAATAATACAATAACAAGTTTCACTAAAAGTTTTGCATGGAATACAATTCATAATTGGACTTGTTTAGCTGTAGATAATGCAACTAATGGAAATTTCTCTGCTAGTAATTGGACTTTTAGTGTTAATAATACTATTCCTCAGATGAATTTAAATGTACCAGCAGATACTTCTGAGTTTCATGTTCAAGAAGTTCAATTTAATTGTACTGGTTTTGATGATGTTGAAGTAGCCAATGTTAGTCTATATGTTGATGGAGTATTAAATGAAACTAATTCAACTCCTATTAATAATACAATAACAAGTTTCACTAAAAGTTTTGCTTGGAATACAATTCATAATTGGACTTGTTTAGTTAAGGATAATATAGATCAAGGAAACTTTAGTGCAGCTAATTGGACTTTTAGTGTTAATAATACTATTCCTCAAATAGAATTAAATCAACCAACAAATGATACTGACTTTCAAGTTCAAAGTATAGATTTAAATTGTACTGCATTTGATGATGTTCAAGTAGATAATATTACATTATATATAGATGGTGTTGCAAACTTAACTTCTGCAAGTTATTTAGAGAAAACAACAAGTAAGGTTATTGATGCAGCTAATGCTTATGATGGTAACCCTTCTACTTATGCCTTTTCAAGGAGTTCTTCTGGTAGTGGAACTTATTATATTAGTTATTCTGTTGGAGAACAAACAGAAAGTGTAGATGTTAGTTGGATTAAAGCAAATGGAGTTACAGCAAACTATTATGATGGAGATTCATGGGAAAGTTTATCAAGTGGAGATCCAGTTACAGCAGGAAACTTTTCAGGAGATAAACTTCAATTAAGATTTGATCTTAATGTTCCTCCAGATGATGCAATTCTATATGAAATATATGTAAGGCCAACAAACAATACAGTATATAGTTTTCCTCAAACTTTTGCTTGGAATATAGATCATAATTGGACTTGTATGGTTACTGACAACATTGCTCAAAATAATTTTAGTGCAGCTAATTGGACTTTTAATATCACTAATGACATTCCTCAAATGAATTTAAATGCTCCTGCAAATGATACAGAATTTAAAACTCAATCTGTTCAATTTAATTGTACTGGTTTTGATGATATTGAAGTTACAGAAGTAGCATTATTTATAGATGGAGTATTAAATGAAACTAATTCAACTCCTATTAATAATACAATAACAACTTTTGATAAAACATTTGCATGGAATACAGATCATAATTGGACTTGTAGAGTTACAGATAATGCTTCATTAACAAACTTTAGTGTAGCCAATTGGACTTTTAGAGTAGATAATGATAATCCTTTAGTAAGTGCAGACTCTCCAGTTAATGCTACAACAACAATAGATTGGACTCCAGACTTTACTTGTAATGCTAGTGATGACATTGCATTAGAAAATATGAGTATAATAATTGATGATGTAATTATAGATACAGATAATTCTCCAGTTAATGCTACACAATATACTTTTACTTCTGTTAATACTGGAGGAATTGGTATTCATGAATGGATGTGTAGTGCTTGTGATACTGCTGGTTTCTGTACAAACACAACAGCAAATCATATTAATGTAACTGGAACAATAATAAATTCTAATACTTATAATGATCCAGTTGTTGAAGGAGATAATCAAACTTATGAAGTTAATCTTACTTATGATGCTAATCAATTTAATATTTCAACAGGATATTTGTTTTATAATGGATCATTTTATTCTGCAACAGAAGATTCTTCTGGAGGAAATACAACTCTTTGGAGAACATATATAGATGTTCCATTAACTCTTGGACAACAAACAGAAGATAAAACTTTCTGGTGGGCTTTTGAATTTGATAATGTAACTGGGACTTATGGATATAACACAAGTTCTGCAACTCAAACAGTTAATGCAACTAACTTATCTATATGTTATGGGGATAATGTTGATCCATATATTAATTATACTTTCTGGGATGAAGATGACTCTAGTCAAATAAATGGAACTATAGATGGAACTTGGGATTACTGGGTTAGCTCTGGAACTGGAAGTGTTTATAGAACATATACTTATGATAATAATACAGGATGGGATAATTGGACTATGTGTTTCAATCAATCTAATTATAATATTACAGTTGATTATCAAATAGATTATGATACAATTGGTTATCCTCAAAGATCTGTTAATGGTACAAAAACTTATACTAATACTACAACTACAGAAGAGAAGTTGTATCTACTTTCAAGTAGTGATGGTATCTATGTAACATTTCAGGTTATTAATAGTGCTCTTCAAGCATTACAAAATACAATTGTTAATGCTACTGTGGGAGGAGTTTTAATTGGTTCTGGTTTAACAGATGCAGCAGGAAGTATAACCTTCTGGTTAGATCCAACTTCTTCACATGTATTCCAATTTTATAAAACTGGTTATGATTTATATAGTACAACAATAACTCCAACACAAACAAGTTATACTGTTACTCTTGGAGGAGATACTACAACAGCATCAGATTATATGAGAGGAATAAGTTATACTATTGCTCCAGCACAAACAACATTATATAATGATACTGTTTATTCATTCTCATTTACTATTGATAGTGATTACTGGGATATTGATGAGTATGGTTTTGTATTAACTAATTCAACAGGAACAATATTAACAAGTGATATTAACTCTGGAAATGGGGGAACAGCATCCCAGAATTATAATGTTTCAAGTAATCAAGAGATTATAATGGAATTCTATTGGGATATTGATGGAAACCAAACTAATGTTACTAGAAGTTGGTATGTGATTAATTCAGAAGGAACAGGGTGGAGCATAAGTAATTTTGTTATAGACTTAACTAATTATTCAGATGATGGAATGTTTGGTATGACTCCTTTTGCATTAAGTTTATTAATCTATCTTGCTATATTTATGTTTGTGGGAATAATGAGTTATAAATTTGGAATAACAAGTCCNGCAGCAATATCTATAATGATNTTTNCATTAGTTGCATTGGTAGATGTAGGATTTGGATTAGTTCCAAACAAAGTAGGNGCAGTAACTTATTTTCCAACAATATTTACTGGAATAGTTTCAGTTGCATTATTATTAAGGGAGGTATATAGATAATGAAGATATGGAATTATGTTTTTATTAGTACNTTTATAGCCCTATTCATGGGAATAGCTGGTGTTCCTGTTGGCCAAGAAGTATTAACAGCTATAGGAATAAATCTTGCTGCAGGAACTTCTGCATTGGGAACTTCATTATTATATCTTGCTGTGGATGGAATTATAGGATTATTTGCAGGANTAGGAGTAATTGTAATTGGATTATTAGTTGGACAAAAATCAGAGAATTTTATTGTAGCAGGAATAGTTTCTGCTGCATTGATAGTTTTCCTTGGAACTTTCTATGGAATATTACAACAAGCAATGACTTATAGTTCAGATCCTTGGATTGGATGGATTGTTTGGATTGTATTTGTACCATTAACAGTAGGATTCATATTTGGAATTGCAGAATTCTTAAGGGGGACAGATTAAAATGGTGGCAGATTGTACTGGATTCATAGAACCTTTGAATTTAGAATGTTTGTTAATTAATACTTTTGCAGGAAGTATGGAAATCTTTATGTTTATTTCAATAATAGTTATTGCTATGATTGGTGCTTACTTTAGAATGATTAATTGGATTATGTTAGTTATGTTTGGATTGTTTGCTATATTCATGGGGGCATATTTTGAAGGAATATATTTCCTAGTGGTATTAATCACAGGATTAATATTAGCATATATAATATCCAAGATAGTTAAGAACTAATTAACATTTATAAATAAACTACATGTAAAAACAATATGGGCTTTATAGATAAACTAAGAGAATGGAATGCTAGAAATCAAGAAAAGAAAATGATGTTCCAACAGATGCAAGAACAAAGAAGGATGGAACAGATGGTTGAAGATAGAATGAAGTCTGCAAATGAAAGAGAGTTAGAAAAGTATTTGAAAGAACAAAGAGAAGCAAGAATTAAACAACAACTTAATTCTTTTAGAGAAAAAAGGAAAAAAGAATCTTGGAGATCTGCAAATATGTTTGGAGGAAAAGCCACAATGTTAAATCAAGATAAACAAATTCTTTCTGGAGATAATCAATTTGGATGGAAATGTAATAATATGAAGGGTGATAGTATGAAGTTTCTTTCAGGAGGAGGTTGGAAATAATGGAATCAAAATTCAATATAGAGAGAGCCAATATGTTGGCTAGGGAAGATAGAAATGAAAAGATTAAGTCTTCTGCTAAAAATATTTCTTATGGTGCTGTTAAAGGTGTTAATAAATTTTCAGAGAAAGTTTCTAAAGGTGTTAGTTCTAAGATTGCATCTAAAGGTATGAAAAGAGTTAAGTCAAAAAGAATTCTAAGAAAAGGAAAAAGAATGGTTGTTAGAATAAAAGAACAACAACCAGCAGAATATATACCAATCTACTTTAAACAGGAGGTAGAGGAAGCTCGTAAGAGTTTATTTTTTTGAGGAGGGTAGAAATATATAATGAATAAAAAAGGACAACAGGTTGCATTCGGTGGAATGATCATGTTAGCTGTGGTTTTAATTGTTGCACTTAACTTATTTGTTGCTTCTGCACAAAATGTAGGAACTACAAGAAATACTGTTACTGCAAGTAATGTTACATACACTATGCCAAAAACTGGTTCTGCTAATGCTATTGCTTTGGGAGGACAAGAATTGTTATCTACTCCAGTAGTTTGGAATCAAACTAATGCTACTGTTAATTCAACAAACTATACTATTGCTGAGGCAGTATTAAATGGTGAGAAAAGAGTTGTATTAACTAACTTAGATGGAACATGGAATGATACTGCATTAAATTTCTCGTATAATTATGGTGCTGTAGGTTACATAGATAATGGTGGAGGTAGAAGTATGGCTTACTTAATTGTAATAATGTCTGCATTGGCAATTGCAGTTGTAGCAATTACTTATGCAGTTAAGAAAAACAATTTAAGTTAATATGGCAATTAAAGATATTTTAAGGGTAGCTAATGATATTCAAGCAGCAAATCTGGTTGGACATAATTTGAAATCTGCAAAGAAGAAGAATAAAAATCTAACTAAATTAGGTGTTGAGAATATCATTAGCACTAACCTTATTAGAGTTAATGCACAATTAATAGAGGGTTATTAATCATGCCTTGCAAAAAGAAGAAGAAAAGAAAGAGAAAATAATTGTAGTTGTAACTTAAAAGTTATAGCATACATTTATATAATAAATATATTTAGATATAACATGACAACACAAGAAATGATAATAAAAGAGAAATGCGAATTCTATTTGGAAAAACAAATTCCAATTCATGTTGTTACTGTTGATGCCAGATATTATAATGGTGTTCTTGTGGATGTGAATGATACAAGATTAATTCTTTTAGATAAAAAATATGGGGAAATGTTTATTGTTCTTGAAGAGATTAAGAATGTAGAACCTTATATTGATAAGGAGGTGGGGGAATGATTTGTAGGTATTGTAATAAAGATTTTGAAGAGAAGAAAGTTCAGGATCACCATGTTCATCCAAGGTTTATGGATAATAAAAAAGGGGAAGGAATGAAAATTCCTTTTTGTGATAAATGTCATAACATATTACATTTAAAAATTCCTTCAATCATATGGAGATATGTTTCTAATAAAGATGATTGTATTAATGCAGTAGTTAATTTTACCTTAAAGTATGGAGGGAAAGATGGACTTCAATGCTGACCTTGGTTTAAGGAAAATAATTGATGAATTGTCTAATCCTAATTATAAACCAAATAAAATTGAATATGTTTCTTGGAAAAAAACAACAGAACAAATTATCAAAGATAAAGGATTAAAAGAAACTGTTGATATGGTTTTAGTTTGTGGTGCTGATGTTAATAATAAAGATTTCTTAGAAGAATATTATCCAAAAGAAATATTCAAAGAAGAAGCAAAACCAATAAAGGTTTATGGAAAATCTAAAGCAGAAGATTTGATTAAGGGCAATCTAAAAATTATTGAGATTGCTAAAAGGTATGGATTAAAGGTTAAAGGAAATAAAGCAGTTTGTCCATTCCATGATGATAATGATCCTAGTTTATCCTTAGATAATAAGAAAAATGTTTTCTTCTGTCATGGGTGTCATACCAAAGGAGATATAATTACTTTTATTAAAAAATTGGAGGGGATAAATGGAAGAAAAGAATAATTGGAAATCCTTTAGTGATTACATAGAATCATTAGATAAAGAACCATTAGAAGAATTAAAAAAAGGAATAAAAGATAAAATAGATTATAAAAATAAAGGAGGATTTGATATGAGTGGTTATAATAATTCATTTTATGAAAATATGGGCTTAATAAAGAAAATTGTTGATTATACAATTCCTAGAGAAAAAGAAGGGGATTATAGAAATAGACAAATTATTTATCCAAACTTTTGGAAGGGAAGTGGAACATTATTTAAAATAGAAGATGATTGTGGTAGTTGTGACATAGAAGTATGTAAAAAAACAAAAATTTGTGATATTAATGGATGGGGTACAGAAGATATTTTATTAAAAATCATTTTATCATCCAATCCAACAATATTAGAAGATATAAAAGAAGATTTAAACAAAAAGAGGGAAGATTTTATAAAAGAATTATCTCCACAAGATTTAGAAGATTTTAATGAAATAAAAGACAAACAACCATTATCAAAAACAATAATCTATTTTAAAAGAAATAAAAAAATTGTCAAAAAATTAAAAGAATTATATAATAATGAATGTCAGATATGTGGATTCACATTTAAAAAAGATAATGGGGATAATTATTCTGAAACACATCATTTAATCCCTCTATCTAATTATGGGGATGATAATATAAATAACTTAATTGTTGTTTGTCCAAATTGCCATAAAAAATTACATTATGCAAAAAAGCAAAAATTTGATATTAAATATAAAAAAGAACATTATGAAATTTTGGAGGAAATAAATGGTAACAAGAAAAGAAGCAACTAAAAAAGCATTAGAAATGGCAGGGTTAGAACAAGAAGAAATAACTAGAACTATTCAAAGGTTTGTTGATAAAAAAGATCTTGCTAAACAGATACTTGAAATACATCCTTTCTTTTATGATAAATATAAAATATGGTGGAGTTGGAATCATCAAGAATTTAAATGGGAAATAGTTGATGAAACAGATATATTAAATATGGTTGATAAAACATGTGAGGGAATAGATACAATTAATTCTAAAGAGAAAAATGAAATACTTGAAGCATTAAGACAAGTTAGTAGAGAGTATATGCCAAAACCAATTAAACCTACTTGGATTCAATTTAAAGATAAAATATTTGATATAGAAAATGGGGAAGAATTAATGGCAAGTCCAGAATATCTTGCTACAAATCCAATTCCATATTCATTGCATAAAGATAATTTTATAGAAACTCCAGAGATGGATAGAATATTTGAAGAGTGGGTTGGGAAGGAACATGTTAAAACCTTATATGAGATAATTGCTTATTGTTTGTTACCAAATTATCCAATTCATAGAATCTTTTGTTTTCTTGGAAGTGGAATGAATGGAAAGTCTAAATATTTAGAACTATTAAGAAAGTTTATAGGTAATGGGAACTGTTGTTCAACAGAATTAGATACCTTATTACAATCAAGGTTTGAGGTTACTAGGTTACATAAAAAATTAGTATGCCAAATGGGAGAAACTAATTTTAATGAAATGAATAAGACTTCTATATTAAAAAAGTTATCTGGTGGTGATTTAATTGGATTTGAATATAAGAATAAGAATCCTTTTGAAGAAAAGAATTATGCTAAGATTATAATTGCCACAAATAATCTTCCTACAACCACAGATAAAACTATAGGATTCTATAGAAGATGGTGTTTAATTGATTTTCCTAATCAATTTAGTGAGAAAAAAGATATATTAGAAGAAATTCCAGAAGAAGAATACGAATCATTAGCAGTTAAGTGTTGTTTTATACTGAAAGATTTGTTAGATAAGAGAGAATTTACTAATGAAGGAACAATTGAAGAAAGAAAAGAGAGATATGAATCTAAATCTAACTTTTTGGAGAAGTTTATTAATGATTTTGTTGATGAAGATCCTAATGGTTACATAACTAAACATGATTTCTTCAAGAAATTTAAAGATTGGAGTCATGAAAACAGACATAGAGAGATGAGTGAAAAGAGTTTAGGTATGGCAATGAAGAAATTACAAGTAGAAAATGCAGTTAAAAGATTTGATTGGATGAATGATGGAAGAGGAGGTACTGCTAGGTGTTGGATAGGTATAAAATGGAAGGAATAATGGGTTTGTTACAGGTTACAGATGTTACATTAAATATGAGTAAAGATTCCATATGTGTATATAGGTAGGGATGTGTGTAACAAAGGTAACAAGGGTAACATTATGAACAAAACTGAACAAAAAACAACAAAAAATGACTAAAAATAAAATAAAAACAATGCAAGAATGCGATTGGTGTGGAAAAGAAGCAGTAGTTTTCTGGAGAATGGAGCTTCTGTGCGATAATTGTTGGAAATACATACAAATTACTGAAAAAGAAAAGATCTTGCACCAGAAGGGCTCTAAAACCTCAAAAAAGACTATTAGAGAAGTAGCATCAGACTCAAATGAACTAAATACTGGAGGTAAGGGTGGTATTTAGGGATTTTGAGAATTTCTTATGAAATTTAACCAATCTTTTTTTTGTCCCTTACCTCAAATAATAAAATGCCAATAAGAAAAGGAAAACAATTACTATCAAGACCTTGTATTAGATGTGGAAAGATGTATAAACCAACTGGAAAATATAGTAGAGTATGTAATGATTGTTATCTTCCAACAACTAAACATAGTCGTAACTACTTTAAAATTACAAAATGAAAAGCGAAACATTTATATATTCCAATGAACATATATTATCAGAGAAAATGACAAAAAATAAAGGTGATAAATTCCAGGAGTTTAGAATGAAGTGTTTTTGGAGAGAACAACCTTGCTTTTGTGTTCATAAGAATAACACAGATAGAAAAGTTAGAAAAAGTTCTCCTCATCTTCTAAAACATTTATGTAATAAAGAGTTTTGTCCATTTGTTAGGGCTTGTCCTTTCCAATTTTCTAATGTGGATCTTAATGAAGAAGAACAAATCAAGGAGCAAAAAGAACAATGAATAATTGGATTATGACTGACATGATAGTATATTTTTTTAGTTGTATGATTATATATAATTTTGCAACAGGATTGTTTAAATGGTTAGGGATTTTGTGTTTGGTTTTTGTAATGTGGCATAAAGGATATTTATTAAATAAACAAATCGAGGAGCAAAAAGAACAATGAAATTAACCAAAAAAGATAAATATAAAGCAGATAGGTTTTTATTTAAATTAGGAAAGGAACAAAGAGAAGCTGAGATATTTCAAGCAGTTAAGGAATGGTGGTTTGATGAAAATAATACTGGAACTTGGGAAGAATTAAAAGAAGTAATTAAACAAATCAAGGAGCAAAAACAATGAGAACACTAAGCGATAAAGCATGGATAAAAGAAGATGAAGAAGGAGTATTAATTACTTATGGGCATGAAGATGTTAAACAATTCATAAAAGATTTGAAGAAGAGTTTTGATAAGGATACAGATACTTATTATGATTTACCTAATGGACAAGTTCCAACTCACTGGGAACAGACAAAACGATTAAATAAGATAATAGACAAACTCGCAGGAGATAAATTAATCAAGGAGCAAAAACAATTAAATAATAGGAGTGCTAATTAGCATTATACGAACTAAAATGAGAACAATAGAATTTAAATCAGTAAGAGAATATTTTAGAAAAGAAATGCAAGGTTTAAAACCAAATACTATTAGAAAAGTAGATGATGATGTAAGATTTGATTTATTAAGAGATTTTTGGAGAGGAAATATTAATCAATTAAATATAAGAATAGTATCTGTAGAAAATCCAGATGAAAGTTTTTCTAGGGAGATAACAGATGTTTCAGTTATGGGAGATTACTATATAATCTCTTGGAAAAAGGAGTGATAATACATAATATGGCTACTAAAACACTAAGCGACAAACTACAAGCATTAAGAGATATTAATAAAGGTTTAGATGATACTAATGAAGTAAAAGAAGCAGTTGAAGCAGTACTAAATTTTGTTGAAAGAAATGAAAGACAATTCATAAAGGATTTGAAAATGATGAGTATTAAAGATGTAACAAAAGAAGGGAGAGAAAATGTCCATTATGTTAAAGGTTGGGATAGTGCTTGTTCTTTCTTTTTTAAACAAA
>JGI10211J14876_10001046_pt1 | contig 12108 bp, 10 predicted proteins | sample Etolagsediment_FD_14876 | JGI IMG/M metagenome (IMG submission 14876)
AAATGAAAATTCACGTGATGAATTAATAAATATTCTTAATAAAATAAATATTTTAAGAGATAAAATAATTAATCACATTATTAAAGAAGATGTTAAAAAAATAGATGAAGAAAATCCAGAAAATAAAGAATTAATTGAAAATCATTTTTCTCAAAAGAAAAAAAATAATGTAAAGAGTAATAATGATGAATATTCATTATCATTTCTTGTTAAAGACCATCCTATCAATTTTATTTTAACTCAAAGTGATAAAATAAAATTGGGTAATGAATGTGAGCAATTATTAGTCAAACATATTATTAAAAAATCAAATTTCACAGATATTAAACCAAAAAATAAAAAAGGTGAAAGTGAAAAAGATCATCTTTTTGAAAATGAATTAAAAGTAATTTATTCTGAAATTAAATCAAATATTTATTTAGATACCGAAAAAAGAAAAGCAACCAAATTAAAAATAAAAAAAATAAATGAAGAACTTAAAACAGAATATAAAAATAAATTAATTGAAAGTTATTTAGTTGCAACAAGATATTTAAATAAAATAGATATTCCACTGCAAATGAGTACAAAAAGTTATTCTGAAATTAATTTAATAAGTGTTAATGACTATTTAGAAAAATTTGGAATTCAAAATAAATTTACAGAAGAAGAATATAAAAATTTTATATTAAAAATTTATTCTTGTATTATTTATAATTAAAAATTTTTTATTATTAAATGTTTGTTATCAATATCCTCTTTTTTAATTCTATCACTATGTAATCTAAATTTATAGTTTTTATCATATTCTCCAACAATATATCCATCATAAAGTTCTTCAATAAAATCTGTTTTTCCAATAATCATTAAACATTTAATATCTGTTTCTTTAAAACATTTTGCTAGTTCTTTTTGATTTTCTTTATCAAAAGAACAATAACCATAATCGGTAAATTTACTATCATAAGGAGGATCTAAAAACATAAAATTATTATTATCATTAAATTCTTCAAAAATATTTTTGTAATCTGTATTTCTTATTTCAGTATTTTGTAAACAATCAAAATATTCTGTATTTAATAAAGCTTCATAATTTATTTTTTTATATTTTCCAAATGGTATATTAAATTTTCCATTTTTATTATATCTTAACATACCCCTATAACATGTTTTTCTTAAATAATAAAATTGACAAGCTTCTTCAAAATCATCAACTGGTTCAATATTTCTCACTGAATAATATGTTTCTTCATCATTAGGATGATTTTCCATAAATTCATGAATATCTGAACTTTTACCATCCTTTATTGCTTGATAAAATTTAATTAATGAAGAATGAACATCACTAATTATTGATTTTTCTGGTTTTAAATAAAAAAAAACAGAAGCACCTCCAATAAATGGTTCCAAATAGTAATTAAAACTATTTGGAATAAATTCTTTAAATTTTTCTATCTCATCTGATTTGCCTCCACTCCACTTAATTAAGGGATTTAATGATTGTGTCATTTTTCTTATAAACATATTATTTTTTTTAAATTCAATTTTTATTTCTTTGCCTTAACCTTTTTGGGTTGATATCCATATTGAGTTGAAACAATTTCAATTGCCCTTTCTCTATCAACCTCATCTGGATCATTGATTTTTGCATTTTTTAAACTAAATGTACTCTTATTATACTCTAAATAAGGTCCATATTTACCTTTCTTTAACATCAAATCATGACCATTATACTTCCCAAAACTTTTAGGATACCTTAAAAGTTCAATCGCCTCTCCAATAGTAATACTCTCTAAGGTTTGTCCCTTCTCTAATGAAGCATATTTAACCTCTCCTTCTGCTTTAGTTCCACATTGAACCATTGGACCATAAGGACCAACTCTAGCAATAATTTGTTTTCCTTGTGGGTCTACACCTAAAAGTCGGGAATTCGGATTTTTAACTTCTTCAATTGTTCCCATTAAAGAAACTACTTTTGGATGAAATCCATCATAAAATTCTTGAATTATATCCTTCCAATTAATTCCTTGTTCAGCAATCATATCTAATCTCTCTTCCATCATCGCTGTATATTCCGGTTTAATTAAATCTAAAAATTCTTCATTCATAAATTTATTAGTTAATTTACCCACATCACTAGGAAAAAGTTTATTAATCTCCTTCTTTAAAGTAATTTCACGACTTTTCTCTAAAATCTCTTTCTCCAAAGTTAAAATAGTAATACTACCTTTACCAGCATCTCTAGTATCTTTGACGACATAACCTCTGTCTTGGATTTTTTGTATCATTGAAGAATAAGTGCTAGGACGTCCAATTCCTGTATCCTGCATCTTTTTAATTAAAGATGCTTCAGTAAATCTTCCTTGTCCTTGAGTGTATTTTTCAACACTTTCAATAATAATTCTTTCAACATCATCATTTTTCTTAAGTTTATCTAAGATTTCGTAAGGAGACATTTCTTGAGTTTCTTCATTTTCACTTTCCTCCTTAAAAGTATAAGCTTTTAAAAATCCTGGAAAAATTAAATTCTCCGAATTCCCAATAAAAATCTCATCTCTCTCATCATTTTGAATTTTAACCTCCAAAGTATCATATTTCGCCGGCGCCATTTGACTAGCTACAGTCCTCTTCCAAATCATCCCATAAAGTTTCTTCTCAAATAATCCCATATTACTATCCTCAATCACCTCTTCTTCAAGATGTGTTGGTCTAATAGCTTCGTGTGCCTCTTGAGAATTAGCAGCCTTGTTTTGGTAAACCGTTTTCTTAAAATAATCATCTCCATACTTTCCTTGAATAAAACCCTCTAAGGAATTCATCATTTCATCCGATAAACAAACACTGTCCGTCCGATGATAAGTAATTTTACCGGCTTCATAAAGTTTTTGTGCCGCATCCATCACATTCTTAGAACTTAAATGTAATTTAGAACTTGCTTCTTGTAAAAGTGAAGAAGTAGTAAAAGGAGCAGAAGGTTTCTTAGTTTTAGTTCCTTTCTTCTTACCTAAAACCGTAAAATTAGCTTCTTGAACATCCTTTAAAAATTCCATAATATCTGCTTTCTTTTCAAATTTCTTGTCTAAAACAGTGTTAAATTCAGTTTCTTCAAATGAAAATAAACCAGTTGTTCTAAAATAATTAGATGAATTAAAATTCTCAATCTCATTTTCCCTCTCAATCACCAAATTTAATAAAGGTGATTGAACTCTTCCTGCACTCAATTTAGGCTGAATTTTCTTCCAAAGTAAAGGACTTATCTCAAATCCCATTAATTTATCCAAAATTTGCCTTGTTTGCTGTGCTTTCACCAAATTCATATTAATAACCGTTGGATTATCAACTGCTTCTTTCAGTGCCTTTTTAGTGATTTCATGAAAAATAATCCGCTTATTAGTATTAACATTTAGACCAAGTTCTTTGGCGACATGATAACAAATAGCTTCACCTTCACGGTCAGCATCACCAGCTAAAATAATTTCATCACATTTCTTAGCCATCTCCTTTAATTCCTTAACAGTTTTCATTTTAGTGGGTGCGATTTCAAAAGATGGTTCAAACCCATTTTCAATATCAATACCCATGTTAGTGCTAGATAATTGGTTAATATGCCCCATAGAGGCTTTAACGATGTATCCAGAACCTAAAAGTTGGGCAATTTTCTTGCCCTTGGCGGGACTTTCAACAATAATGAGTTTCGTCATTTTTTTATTATTTAGATTTATTAAATTAAATATTCAATTTTTTTTAAATTAAAGCTCTTCGTCAAATTCTTCATAGTTATCTTCTTGGTAAAAAAATAAAGGACCTTTTCTGTTAATAATAATTCTTCTTCCTGAATTTTCAATTTTATAAATTTTAACGAATTGAACAAAATTAAAAATGACACATCCCATGGCGAAATGCCAAAAACTATGAAGAGAAATCCAAGAAAAAAACTTTAAACACAAATGTTGGTCTATTAACCAAAATCCATATCCAAATAATCCAACAGAAACAGTAAAACTAATTTCTTTTTTGTGGTTCCAAGATAAAAAATACATCATACCAACATAAATAAATATCATCGTGATATAAAGTATTTCAAATAAATAAAAATAAACTTCATAAATATTACTTAAAATAACAGATAATCTTAATAAATCAATTAATAAAACAATAAATTTATAAAGATTATCAGTATAATTGAAATGTTTAAGGTGTAGTTCATCATTAATAAGATAAATTGCTTGGGTGATAAGTAAAACCATGGGTATTTCATCGGTGAATTGGAAAAATCTTTGAGGTATAGCGTGAAAGAGAAAACTGCCTAATCCTACATAAAAGGCCATAGTTAAAATAGGGGTTAATTGATGAAATTTGTTATTTTTAAGGTGATAAAAGGAGACGAAACAAAAGAAGAAACTGGAGATTGCATTCCAAAATTCAGCGATAAAGTTTAGATAAAACCCATGATGGTGAATATTTTCACAAAAAGAAATGGTTGGGTATTCTAAACAAATCATTTTAAATATTGAAAACTTAAAAGCTTTAAATAAAATTTCCCCCAAAAGTATTGTTACAGACATTTTTCCTTCTAAAAATGTCAATCAGATTAATTTTTATTTCTAATAAAAATTAATGTCAAATTATTCTGATAAATCTGGTCAAAATTGTTCCAATAATAATGATTGTGCGCCTTATGGATGGTGTGGTAATGGAAAATGTTATCAAACCTGCACACTTAACAGTCAAGAAAGAAGAAATTATAAATGTATTTGTAATGAGGGAGGTTCAAACCAAAACTGTCCTCAGGGGACTTCATGTCAAGGAAATGTTTGTCAGGAAATTTCTTGTCCAGGTCCATATAAAGGGGGAATTAAAGGACCAGTTTTTTTCTTACAATTTGGTTCTGCATATACCAAACCAATTTTAAATAATCAACAACCAGCAAGTTTACAAAGTTGGAATGTAGATAAACAATTTTTTGATAAAAATTATGCAGCAGGAAATAAAGTAGCAATACAAATACAAGAATTTATTATTGAATATTTTAATCAAAATCCTAGTAATACAGAAAAACATATTTGTAGTTTATTTTTATCAGGAGGAGGGACTTCAAGATTAGGGAAGTTAGGATATTATAAAGACGATAACAAATATTATTATCAGATGAGTTATGGTAATGGAGAAACCACGGTACAAAACGATTTTCCAATAGATAATTTAACAAAGTTTGGTAATACAGATCCAATCACTTTAGAAAGTAATCCAGATAATATAGAACAAGTAAGAGAATTAGAAAGATTAAAACAACAAATAGCATCAAATAAAATAAGTATAGAAACTTACAATAGAAAAATAGAAGAACTTAAGGAGGGAATTATTATTAAGAGGGCGGATGCGGAGAGAAAGGAAAGACAGGTTGAAACGCAAAATAGACAAATTTATGGGCAAAGTAAAGATTTAGAAAATAAAATTAATCTTTTGCAGACTAGAAAAGCAATGTTAGATTTTGCGATAGAAAGAAATAATTTTAAAAATAAACAAATTTATACACAAATTTCAGGTATATGTGCTGTATTAATTATTATGATTTTATTATATGTATTTTTTCATAAATTTTATCAATCTTAAATTATGGTTAGTTATCAAAATTTAGAAGATGTTTCAGAAGGTCAAGTATTATTTTTAGACCCTAACTATATTTATGTTGTTTCAAAACCAATTACAATAAAAGGAACTTTAAATTATACTGAAAATTCAACAATTTATATTGTTAATGGTCCTTATGATTTAAATATTAAAAAAAGAAGTAATTTATGGATAGCACCAGAAGGTAGTGTTCTTCCCCTACTTTTAGTTGACAATGAACAACTTTCTATTTATGGAGTTGAGAAGATAGATGAAAATGAATATGTTATTGCAAGTCAAGGAAATAATGGGGGTTTTATAGTGAGTGGTTCAAAAAGGGATTATATACCTGATAATCCATATTTAAAAAATTATCCGGCACGTAAGATACCAAGTGGTATTTTACCTACTAGTGAAAGAATTGTAGGAACTTTTAATTTATATTTTTTGGGTTCTAATATAATTTTGGAAGAAAATAATGTTTCCTATACACTTCCTTTTTGTTCATTTGTTGGTTTAGAATATTTAGAAATAAGATTTGGATTAAATTGTTATAATTTAGAAAATAGAAACACAATTACTTTTTACAACACTCAAATAAGTTTAAATAATTTATATGCTTTAGGATTTGATTGTTTAAGAATATTAGATTTTTATGATAATACAAATATTAACCTATTAGGAACCATAGTAATTCTAAATCAATTTGTAAAAAGAAATAATAGTATATTAAGATTAACAAATAATAGTTCTTTAGAATTTAATTTCGCATCTTTTAATGCTGTATCTTTAAGTTTAGAAGATAATATTATAGTGAGTGGTCCAGATGAATATATTTATAGAAAAATTGAATTTGAAGAATTTTATGTAAGGTCATCTCTTAATGTTGGGTTTGGATGTAAATTTTCTATATAATATATAATGACAGAATATATTTCAATTCCAAATATTCCACCTGGAACCACTTACGAGTTAACAAATAATCAAAATTATGTAGTTTTAAAAATCCTTGAAATAAGAGGAACATTATTAATTCCTTCTAATGTTTCAGCTACTATTTTTATAATTAATGGAATAATTAATACTGGATTACCGAATAATCGCGCTGGAATATGGGTTGCACCAGGTGGTAAAATACAGAATGATGGTAAATTAAGACTTGAAAGTGTTGTTCCATCTAATAACTCTATTTATGAACCTTGTCCAGCATATTTTGCTGATAATTTAGGTTTAGTAATTAGTGGGGGAACTAAAAATTTTACTTGTAATGATAAACAATATGAATTTGCTAAAGCAGAAGATGTTACTTTTTTGTATGGTTCATCATATATTACTGGTAAATTTGAATTAATTAATTTAGGTTCTCTAGTTTTAAATTATAATTTTGTCACCTTTATTGGGATTGTTCCAGAAGAAGTTGAAAATTTAGATATAATGTCAATTGGTTATAAAAGTGATGATGGAATGGAATTTTTTGGAACAGAATGTTTTATTGAAAATGTTTTTATTAATACAATTGATAGTGATAATACAATTGATTTAGATGAAGAATCTAATATTACAATAAATAAAAGTTTAATACTTATTAATAGATCAACAAGTTTACTTCCTCAAAGAAATGCCATAGAATGTTCAGGTAATAGTAATTTAATCATAAAACCTAATTCAAAAATTTCAATTAATTCAAAATTTTTATTTACTATAAATAATAGTTTAACAATCACAGGACCTGATGCAACTTATTATTTACCAAAAATTAATGAACCAATTTATCAAAGAGGTCAAATTCAGACTAATGGAGTAACTTTTAGTTCTGAAACTACATAAATTCCTCTTCTTCCTCTTTAATTTCAAAAGTTTTATTTTGAACACAATTCCAATAATGATAATAATGTTTATCACACTTAGGTGTATCAAAACTTGAAATTGTAGATGCAATACACTGTGAATATTGTAAAATAGTTTCTTTAGTTGCTAAAATTGTTCCTACTATTAATGTAGAAATAATGTAATAATTTGACATGTCTCTTCCAGTAAAATAAGCAACAATTAAGTAAAAAATACTATATAAATAAAAAAATCCTAAATAACAGAAGAAAACGTGAATTCCATTTTGAGAATATTGAGAAATTAAATAACCTGTTTTAGTAGCTCCATCCATATTTTTTGTGAAAGTATTTTCTCTATTAGGATGTTTTATTTTAAAAACAATACTCCAAATTAAAATAACAATTAAGATTAACCAGTGTAAATAAAATAAATATCTAATATTTTTTAGGAAAAGAACTGCTAAAAAATTTAATATTAAATAAACAATCACTCCATAAAATGTAGCATTTAATTTTCTTTTCATATTATAATCTAGAAAATTTAAATTTAATAACTTCTATCCAAGGAACTTTATCTTCATCTTTTAAAATTCCTTCTCCTTCTATACAATGAATTTTACTAACAGGATATTTACCCCATAAAACTAAGTCCAAATATTTTCCATCTTCATATCCGATNGTAAAAAAAGTAATAATTCGGCCTTTTCCTTCATTTTTAATATTTTCTCCGCCTTCTATTTGGTGAACTTGTCTTTTTTTCATTCTTTTATCTGGTTGAAAAATTCTTCCTGTCGCTACTAATCCCCGAAAAGAACAAATCTTACATCTTTCTGGATTAGGATTTCTTTGAGTGGGTTTGGGTGTATCTATATAATAATCACAAAACATATTTGGTAAAAATTCATTAGTTACCCAATATCCATATTCAAAATAATCTCTGATTGGATTAGAAACTAATTTCATTTGCATATCTTTCCCAACTAAAACATTATTTCTTATTTTCCAAGGTTTCTTTCCTAATCTTAAAGATAGGCCACTTTTTTTAGCTTCTCTAAAGTGTACCCATTTCCGATAAGAAGAATTACAATTATTTAAAGTAGCACACCAAAACTCTTTAGGATGATGTGCTTTTTGAAATCCTAAAGCCCAAACTAATTTAGCGTAAGATATGGCGTGTGATTTACAAAAACTATAAAGTTGTAATTGTTCTAATAATTCCATAATACATTCTACTTTTTCATCTTCAAAACTTGGATTTTCTTTTTTTAATAATTCATAAAACTTCTTTTTTTGATGAAATTTATTTTTAGCAAATGCTTTCCGATATAAATCTGCATCACTTTCATGACACTTCAATAACCGTTGAATATATTGAATCGCATCATCATCATAAATAATAAAATCTTCTTTTTTCTCTAAATATAAATCGTAATTTTTTAAAAATTCTGATTTTTGACCTGATGCAGCCGGTCTAATTAATGCTAAAGCACAAGCTATATCTTGCGTATTTTCTGGTTTTAACATCATAAAGATTTTTCTCATTCCTCTAGATTCCGCATAAGTTATCCCTAAATTATTTCCTTTTTGAAACAAATATTTAGTTTTATAATCTCCATCAGGATAATCTTCTATAGGAATTTTTGAAATTTCCCAAAGTTGACTTAACCCGCGATTTGATAAAATATCTATTTTTATTAATGCATAATCTTCCACTTCATCCTTATTTAATCTAATTTGCGCACCTGTTTTACCTTTTTTAATCTCAAACTCCTTCAAATAATATTTTTTTGGAACTATATCATCAAAAATTACTATTCCTCCACAATGAAGCGATTCATTCCTTAATTTACCTTCCAATAATGCAGCCATTTCATAAATTTTCTCTTGTTGTTCTTCCTCCTTCACATAATCTTCTAATTTAAAATCTCTCGGTAAAAACTTATGAAAACCTTGTCTTCTCATTGCCTCTTTTAATGCACTCTTTTGTTTAAACATCACATGATTAGATATTCTAGCAACTTTTCCATTCCATAATTTAAATATTTTTTCATAAATTTCAGCTCGTAAATTATGTGGAAAATCTATATCAATATCCGGAATGTCATCTCTTTGATAATGCATAAATCTAGCTAAAGAAATATTCTCTTTAATAGGGTTGATATTGGTAATACCTAATAAATAACAAATAAGAGATGAACCTGAACTACCGCGGATAATATGAGGGATATCATCACCTGCTAAAAAAAGAATGTCAAGGACTTGTAAAAAAACTTTAATAAAATCTTTTTCAATAACTAGGTAAAATTCTTGAGCTAATCTTTTGTAATATTTTTCTTCTTCAGGAATAGGTCTTTTAAAGAATGAAATTAAAAGTTTGGCGGATGGATTATCTAAAACCGAATAAAATTCATCAATTTCTTTTTTTAAACCTTTTTGGTAAAGTTGATGTTTTAAAGTGGGTAAATAAGTAATTTCATAATTAGTTTTTAAAAGTTCAGTTGGATTTATAATTTTAGGTTTTTCTTTAAGAGGTTTAAAATAATTTAAGATGGACATTTTCTAAAATAAAGTTTTAGAAAATTAATTAATCAATTTTTTATAATAGTTATTAATTCTTCAGATGATTTTTCCCACGTTAAAAATGCATCATTTTCTTCCTTAAAACAATTAATAAATGATTTATTACCTATTTGTTTAATTAATTCTTTATAAAATGATTGATTACTTAACATTGCACTATTATAATGAAATAAGTAAAGAGATTTAATATTATATTTGAAATTTTCAATATTATTTTTATTATTTAAGAAGTCCATGGCGAATAATTCTAATAAATTACCACCACGTTCTTCACCAATAAAAATGATGTTTTTAACTGTTTCATTAGTTTTTAAAATGTCATTAATAATAGAAAATAAGGAATTACGATAATTTTTTAAATAATTTTGATAAGTTTCTGATTCATAAAAACTTATATTATCATTAATTTCATGTATAGTTGTTATTTTTTTATCTTTTCTCAAAAAGAAATCTTCAGGATATTTTTCACTAATAATAACGTATAAATTTTTATATTCCCCATTTAATCTTTTACCTAAAACAATATATCCATTAATTTGATTTTCATGATAAATAATACCAAATAAATCGTAAAATTTACTTTCTAATTTAATTAATTGATGATGAAATCCAAATTTTTTGAATAAAAAATTAGAAGAATAAAATTTAATAGGTTTTAAACAATAAGGTTCTATACAAAAACTTTTATTTTTATAGGAAAAAATATTTTTTTCTTCTAATTTTTCTTTAATACCAGTTTGTAAATCATCATATTTTTGATAATTAATATTTTTAGAATTAATTTCAGTTAATTTTTCATTAAAATTTTTAATGTGATTTAAAAAATAATCAATATTAACATCTTTTTTCTTATCAAGAGATAAACTATTAATTAGTTTTTGTCCAAAAATAATATTATTAATAAATTTTTTTTTTAGATTGATATTTTCTTCTAAACTTTCTTGAAAGTCCATATTAAATTTATCAATTATTTTTTTAATTATGTTTTTATTTATTAAAAAAATTATTTGATAAATCATGGAAAAATTATCTAATAAAATGAACAAAATAGACGATTATGTTAATATATTAATTTCTATTTGGATGAATTCCAAAAAAGTTATTGATGAAACTAATAAACAAAATTTAAAAAATAATATTAAAACCTTAATTAAATCTATAGAAAATATTCGTATTGAAACTGATAAAAAAGGATTTAAAAAGATGTCTCAAAAACTTTCTCATTTTGAAAATGAATTAAAAACTAAAGATGAGTTTGTTAATAAGTTAAGTCAATTATCTTCGTTAGTAGCTTTATTTGATTTACCTCCAGAAATAGAATGTATTTTAAAAGATTTGGGACTTTTAGATGGAAGTAATGCTTTTAATGATTTATTTGATGATATAGATTTAAATGAAATTCAAAATTTAAAAGAAGAGGGAACTTTATTAGATACATTAAAGGAAAAGAAAAAACCTAAAGAAACAAAAGAACCTTTAGAAAAAAAAATAAATCTAGAAAGAGTAAGAGAGGAAACTAATATTCCTATTTTTAAAGAGCATCAAAAAATAAAAGAAAAATCTAAGATAAGAGAACATCATAAAATCAAAGAACTTCCAAAAAATGCATCAAAAATCAAAGAACTTCCTAAAAATATATCAAAAATCAAAGAACTTCCTAAAATTAAAACAAATTTCTCTGAATTAGCAGAACCAATCAAAAAACAAAATAATTTATACTCATATGTTAATTGTTATGGAGAGAAATATAATTATTATCCAAATCCTCATGATTTCTAAAAAAATTGATTTTTTATTTATTTTTTTTTAAAATAAATAAAATGATTTCTTATTGGTTTTATAAAATTTACTTCCACTTTAAAAAAGAAAAAATTCAAAATAAAAAAATATTCTCTTATGAAGGTTTAAAAACCTATTGTTTTGTCTCAGACATTTATGATGGAGATACCTTTCGTATTTCCTTCCGTTATCAAGGTAAACTCATTAAATTAAAATGCCGAGCTTATGGTTATGACAGTCCTGAAATGAAACCCCCACTTAAACAAGAAAACCGCGAAGAAGAAATAAAAATGGCTAAAGAAACTAAAGATTATTTAGTTTCTGAAGAGCG
>JGI10211J14876_10001048_pt1 | contig 12092 bp, 8 predicted proteins | sample Etolagsediment_FD_14876 | JGI IMG/M metagenome (IMG submission 14876)
TCAAAGCCACACAATGTAACGCACCAAGCTTCGGAGAATTAACCATGTCCGCCGTCTTTGTGGCTGGATGGCGGTCCCCTCCGCCTTTGGCGGATTGAAAATATTTAAGTGGGACCTGACTTGTTCCATCCACATGGAGTGATGGAAAGGTTGAATGAAAGGAAACACACGCAATGTTCCATCATTCCAATTGCGAAGAGAAACTAAATGTATAATTTCGGTGCTTTACATTTTTTTGTTGATAGCCTGTGACCAAATGATTATATGTAATATAACTAATATATTTTTTAAAAACAATTTACGCAACTTAAAATTAATGGAAATCTATATCAAATTAATACATCTATGTCAAAGAAAAGCCTGTGTTTTACTATTTTAATATTATATCAGTTCTTATTGTGTTGAAATAATGTGTGGATAATGATATATAAAATTAAAAATTTTCTTATTAANATGTAACATGTAAGAAGGCTACGATCCATTATGGATGCTGCATCAATTCAAGGGAAGAAAAAAACACAGAATGATAATTTTGTCTCCAGGCGTAAATTAGGAGAATTATTAATAGAATCGGGTCTTTTGACTATTGATAAACTAAAGGACGCCTTAGAGGCTCAGAAGAGTACTGGGAAAAGGTTAGGCGAGGCCTTAATTGACATGAAGATCATTTCAGAAGAGGAGATGGCCTTTTCTCTGGCTATGCAACTTAAGATTCCTTTCATTGATCTCATAGACTATTCCATCAAAGATGGTGTGATTGACTGTATACCTGAGGAGGTGTGTCAGAAATTTATATGCATTCCTCTCTCTATGAAAAATAATATACTTGATGTTGCTATGGCTGATCCTCTTGATCTGCATATAATGAAAGATCTCCAGTTTATAACTGGTTACAATATCCAGCCTGCTATTTCTACACGAAGCCAGATAATGGATAAGCTTCAACGACACTACCACCCAGAAAGATCAATTAAGGATGTTGCTGATGATTTTGTTGGAGATGGTGGCTTAATGGAGTTTCTTCCCGATGAAGAAAAGAAGGTAGAGGAAGAAGCTAATTTTGAATCTTTCAAGGATTCACCGTTTATAAAAATGGTCGATCTTATCATCAGGAATGCCATTAAGAGTGGATCAAGTGATGTTCATATTGAGGCCCAGGAAAACCATGTAAGAGTGAGAAATCGCATTGATGGTGTGCTAAAGGATTCTATAAAGCTTCCGAAGTGGACGCAGCCTATTATTATTTCGCGTATTAAGGTGCTGGCGGGTTTAAATATAGCAGAAAGGAGACTTCCACAGGATGGAAGGATAAAGGTAAAGGCAAGGAATGTAGCCGTAGATCTGAGAGTATCCACACTCCCTACGTATTATGGTGAAAAGGCAGTTATAAGAATCTTAAACAAAGAAGAAGCATTTCTCTCGTTGGATCAGCTTGGATTAAACCAGAAGAATCTGAAGATACTAACGAATTTTATACGTCGCCCCCAGGGCATGGTTTTGATTACAGGCCCGACGGGAAGTGGAAAAACCTCGACCCTGTATGCATGTATGCGGGAGATGAAGTCGGAAGAGGTAAATATCATTTCTGTTGAAGATCCTGTAGAATATGAGTTATATGGTGTCAATCAGGTGCAGATAAACGAAAAGGTTGGCCTCTCATTTCCCTTTATTCTGCGATCGATTTTACGGCAAGATCCCAATGTGATTATGATAGGTGAGATACGGGATGAAGAGACGGCTGAGATAGCTGTTCAGGCCTCTATGACCGGACATTTAGTTATTTCAACTCTGCATACAAACGATGCCCCTGCGGCGGTTACGCGTCTGATAGATATAGGTATTCCACCATACCTTATTGCATCTTCTTTAGTTGGAATTGCGGCGCAGCGGCTGGTAAGAAAGATATGCCCGGATTGCAAGGAGGAATACGTACCCAATCAGGAATCCCTGGCCAGGCTCAATCTGGATCAAAATGATCTCCCCTTTAAATTCTATAAAGGAGCAGGGTGCCTGAATTGCAACAATACTGGGTTCAAAGGGAGAACGGTCATTGAAGAGATAATGATTGTCGGTCCGAAAATACGAGAACTTATTCAATCCTCTGCAACAGCCGATACGTTGAGGGAAGCAGCGATGGCAATGGGGATGACCACCCTTGGGATGAGTGGAATGAAAAAGATAGAAAGGGGAATTACAACCATAGAAGAGGTTTTGAAAGCGGTACACGAAAAAGAGGAATTGACAACCGTGTGTCCTCATTGTGGTAAAACTGTCAGTTTAGATTTTAAAGACTGTCCCTATTGCAAAAATCCCATAGTGCCAACATGTAGTTCTTGCACACGAATAGTGCAGCCGGATTGGGTTGTCTGTCCGTATTGCAGAAATAGCTTAAAGCCTGAAACTTAAAAACCCCTCGCAACCCGTTAAGAGATTTATTTCTTGACTATTCCTTTACCTTTTTTTACCTTAGCCATAAAATAATAGCTGAAAAAATATATACACTATTATTAAAAGAGGAATTTGCATGAAGTGTAAATATCATCCTAAGAGGGAGGCAAAATTTTTCTGTGTAAGCTGTAATGCCCCTCTCTGCGAGGAATGCGCTGAAGAATCGAAATCTGGCGAATATTATTGTTTTCAGTGTGCCATGTTGAACTCTGTCTCTGAAGTTGGTACATCCATAAAAGATAAGCGGGCTGAGGTTACAGAGAAGAAAGCAGTAAAAAGGAAACAATGGGGACCTTTTCAGTATTTTGTCATTATTTCCTCTGTGTTGATTCTGGTGATGTGGGGAGTAATTATCTTTGGTGGCCAGCCTGCACCTAAGGGAACAGTCGATTTTGCGAAAAAGGGGAGAGTGCTTCTTTTCATGGTTGATGGAGCTATCAAGCGTTATGCGCATTATGAAGGAAATAAATACCCGGAAAAACTATCCAATCTTGTGCCCAGATATCTCTCATTAGGCAAGGATCAACTTTTTTATTTAGAGAAATTATCCTATAAGAGGGATCCCATGATAGGCTACCGCTTGTCTGTGGCAAATCCCAAGGCAGGGGAAATGAATGTGATTCTAACACCAAAGGGTATTGAGTATAGTCAACCATCGAGTGGCGGAGCCTAAATCAAATGAAAAGACGTGCTGGTTTCACACTTGTTGAATTAATGGTTGTGGTCGCCATTTTGGGAATCTTAGCTGCTACTGCAATGCCACTCTTCAACACATGGCGACAGAGGGCATCTGGATCTGAAGCTACCCTTATGGCAAAGAAATTGCTTGAGGGACAGATTATGTATTTTCTGGAAAATGAGAAATTTTATCCAGATCCAGGAAATTTTATTGACATTTATCATGATGGGACCCAACAATTAAATGGAGTAGATGACCCAACAGTCATTCAGGATACATTGGATGCCCTTAAAGTAAAAATTCCGATAGGGCATTTTCTTGATTTCAGAATTAATAATTTACCTGGAGCGCCACTAAAATGTACGGTAATTATAAATCATTCTAAATTGTTACCTCTTTTTAAAGATGGTAAAAAATTTCTTAATGGTGAACTCGATAATACTGGGAAAATTAATATGTACACCTCATAGGAAGCATAAAAGACAGTGCTATGTGAGTAATCAATGTATCGATCTCATTCGGTCATATATCAGGAACATGTTTCATTCAATCATCACTCGTTAAAAGGACATTCTCACAATAATCTCCGAAAAGTTCTTTGGCAAACATGAGCATCAAATCTATACTTAATAATTTTATTACCAGCGGAATAAAATCTCCGGATGTAGAGATAATAACTAAGGTTAAAGCCCTTAATGTATTTCTATGCATCCTTATTCTTCTTTCCCCTTGCCTTGGGTTATTTTATTTTTCCATCAGAGCAGATCTTCTCTTTTATGCTATTATTGGTGCAGGTATATTAGGGATCTCGGCTCTGATTCTTCTGCGGCTGACTAAAAATTTACTCGTCGCTGGAAATTATGCCTTTTTTATCCTATGGGCCACCTTTTTGATTATTCGATGGAATACTGGGGCAATGAGTGAAGGGGGTTTAATCCTTTTATCCTGGATATGGAATGCTACCCTCATACTTATGGCTATTTTCATTACAGGATATCAATGGGGAACTATCTGGGGGACGTTAATATTTGTTGAAACCGGTGTTGCAGTGTATCTATTCAGGACCGGTTATGAGTTTCCGAATCTTATCCCTTCTGATATTTCACCTATTTATTCCCTGGGTGCATATTTATCAGGCCTTTTGGTTATTCTTTCCATCGCCTTTATGTATGAAAAGGAAAAGAATGATGCCCTTGACAGAGAACAGCTTAGATCCAGGACTCTTGTAGAGTCAAAGAAGTATATTGACACTCTTGTTGAAAAATCCCCTCTGCCTACCTTTGTAGTAGATTTGGAACACCGGGTGATTCAATGGAATCGTGCATGTCAGAAGATGACAGGTATATCTACAGAGGAAATAATTGGCAAGAAGGTTCCTGTCTCACTGTATGTTGACAGCCAACGGAGTTTAGCTGATATCATGATAGAGTCCCCGGATTCTATACTGGACAAATTTTCCAGTTCAATCGTATCCAAGACAGACAGCGGGTTCTTTGAGGTGGGAGTTCTTTTTCCTCATATAAAAGAGGGTATGCAAGCAAATGTGGCCGTTGCTCCCATTCTCGATATAAACGGCGTAATTAAAGGGGCCATAGAAATAATCCAGGATGCGACAAATGTGGGAGGGGAAAATTACAGTGCATATGATAATCCAGAACAGCCAATCGGATTTGCATCAAATCCTGTTTTTAAAATAAACCCGAAAGGCAAGGTTAGCTTCTGGAATAAGGCATGTGAAGAAAAATTTGGCTATCATTCCTCTGAAATAATTGGAAATAGCCCTTTGACCTTTGTTTCAAAATCGACACGAAAGCCTTTTAAGGAAACAATAGTAAGGGTTTTTAAAGGTGAATCATTTAATGGAAAAGAATGGAAGTATTATTCGGCTGATGGAGAGCCAGTACATATATTGGCCAGGGTGTATACTCTTACGAGCATCGATGGAAAAACCAAAGAGTGTGTAGTCGAGAATACCGATATAACTGATGTTGCGTTGAAAATGAAGGAATTGGAGCGAGAGGCAATAGAGGCCAAGGAAAAGCTTAAGAAAATGAATGATGAATATGTCTTATTACGAAAAAATATTGCTACCTATATTCGAAAAAAAGATCCAGAGAGATTTGATGAAGGGCCTGATACAGGTGAGTGAAAGAAGGATGTGAAATCTACATCACCTCATACACCATAATCTCCGTGCTTTTTCCTTTCACTTTTTTTGGGCCAATTTTTTTTATTTTGAATTTGCCCTTCACAGCCCTGTATGTTTCCTCTCCAATAAGAATTTGATTTGGCTTGGCAATTGATTCTAACCGTGAGGCAATATTAACCGGGTCGCCTATCACTGTGTAGTCTAACCTTCGAGGAGAGCCAATATTTCCGGCAACTACACGCCCTGTATTTATTCCTATCCGTATATCAAATTTTTTTCTGCTGCCTTCCTGTGTGGCCATCATTACCGCCAGTTGGCGTTTCATTTCCTTGGCAGCCAAAATGGCCCTTTCCGCATCATTTTCTCCTTCCATTGGGGCACCAAAAACAGCCATAAGCCCATCGCCTATATACTTATCGAGCGTGCCTTCGTAGCTAAAGACAATATCCGTCATTGTTGAAAAATATTGATTAAGAATGATATTTGTTTCTCGTGGAGGGCTTTGTTCCGTGAGTTGCGTAAAGTCAATAATATCTGTAAAGAGTATGGTTGCAGTGATATCCTTTGGCTCCATTATGTTGTCTTTCGTCTCCTGACTTCCTCGTAAGATCATTTCAATAACTTGTGGAGAGTGAAATCGTTCCAGACGGCTTCTCATTATCTCTTCTTGTCGTATCTGCTCATTAAGGTTGGCTTGTTCAATTATCATTGCCATCTGACTTCCTATGGCCTTAAGTAACTCCAGATCATCCTGGGTAAATTGATTATCAAACCGTATGCTGTCGAGTTGAATAACACCAATAATCTTGTCTTTTCTCCAGAGTGGCACGCAGATGGCTGATTTTATTTTCTGAATAAAGAGACTTTTTGCGCCATTAAATCGAGAATCTGTCATAGCATTTGATGTTAATATCGCAACTTTATCATGTATTACTTTATGGATTAATGTTTGGCTCGCCTTTAATTTCCCACTATCTTTTTCTCGATTATCTCTATATTTCACTACCATAGGAATGAGCTGATCTTCTGTTTCATCTCCAATAAGAACCAGGAAACCGTAATCAGCATTAATTACCATAAAGATAAGGTCCATGATTATTTTCAGGAGTTCTTTGAAATCATGGATGGTGTTAAGCTGGCGACTGATTTCGTAAAGCACAAAAAGCACCTTGTTTCTTCGTTCTAATTCAGTCTGAGTCTCTTCTGGAGGGGCAGAAATAGCAGCCTCTTTTGGACTTTTCATAGATCCTAGAGAGACTAAAAGCTCTTTTGAGTCAATAATACTACTTTGTGAAAGGCTTTTTAGTACCTCTTTGTGCTCATTTTCATAATCGCTATCTGTGGTAAGAACAAGAGAGCCTTCTTGCGATGTTACATCTTTTTTTTCGAAAAGAAGAATCAGGCTTGTAAGGCCGATTGTTATTGTATCTTTGTGTTTTAGAAGGACACTCTGAGTGAGTTTTCCATTTACTTTCGTTCCATTATAGCTCCCGAGATCGGTGAGAAAATAGCCCTCTTTTGTCTTTTTTATTTCGGCATGTTGACGGGATACGCTTGTATCAGAAAGGATGAGATCGTTGTCATCCTTTCTGCCTATGGTAAATATTCCTTTTTCGATCTTACGACGAAGCTGTTTACCATCATAGGTTGTGATATCTAAGGTTGGCATACCATTTTTCCTATTTTTTAATAAAAAGACAGCAGGATAATAGTTATATTGTCTCGTCCTCCAGCACGATTGGCCTGTTGCATTAATGAAAGACTCATTTTTTCAAGAGATTTTTTTTTGGAAGAATTAATTGCTGCCAGTATTTCTTTATCACTAAGCATATCACTTAATCCATCAGAACACATCAGGTATAAATCCTTTTTTTCTATAGCAACGAGGGAAAGATCCATTCTAAGATTTTCCGCTGCTTCAATCCCAAGGGCACTCGTAAGAATATGTTTCTGAGGATGATGAGAGGCCTCTTCTTTTGTCAGGAGTCCCATTTTTTCCTGTTCTCCTGCTATCGTGTGATCTTGAGTGATTTGCTCTATCTCTTTGGCCCTAATCCTATATAATCGACTGTCTCCTATGTTTAAAACAGCGAGTTGATTTCCTTTAATGAAGACCCCGACAAGGGTTGTTCCCATCCCTTTCATTAAAGGGTTTTGATTTGCGAGCTCTCGTACCTTGCGGTTGGCTAACGTGGTTCCAGCAAGGAGACTGTTTTGCTCTAACGTAAATTCTTTTCTATAGGGTATAGGCCAGGTTATGTCTTCAACACGTGAACGAACAACAAATTCTTCTACATTCCTAATTGCAAGACTACTGGCTGTTTCACCCGCAGCTTGCCCGCCTATTCCGTCTGCAATAAGAAACAGCTTCTCTTGTGGATTACAAAGATAGCTATCTTCGTTATGTTTTCGATGACGGCCTGTATCAGAGGTTCCAAAGAATGAAAATTGCATAGCTATCTCAGCCTTCAGCCCTGGTATCAGTAGGCGTTAGCATGGTTACTATTTCGGTGATAGCCCCTAAGAAACTAAATGTTGAAAAGGGCATGGAGATGTCTTTTTTTAACCATGCTCTACAAGTAATACACCAGCAGGCCCCGATTTAAGGGGTACGCTGAGGCTCCCTGTTAGAGGGCATGATGTAAAAAAAGACATCCCCATGCTTACCGTATAGTCTCTTTTATATATAAATCTGAAGCGAAGCATCGAGGTCATTTGCTAAAATGTAACTGAAAAATAATAAATAAGTCAAGAAGTTCTCTTAGATACTATGAGGATGCATTGATCGACAGCTTTGGCGCTACCATAGCCAGTTGCCGTTTTTATCCCAGCGGCTGTTATAGTGCATCCCAAGCTTTGAGAGGATGTGTTGGTAAAGAAAAAGCCTGTTCCCTCTAAAATAACCGAGGTCTTGACAATGTGAGTCGAGTTTAAAACCCTTCTCCTCCGCCTCAGATAAGAGCATGGTCCTGGCTGTTTTTTGAACAACGCAAATATAATCAAAGTGGATAGAATGATAGAGCTTATCTTCTAAGGTTACAACAACTACGGCATTGTCGGGTATGTTTTCGTCAACAGTTAAATAGATACCTAAGAAAAAGGCTAGGAGAGCGAGGCTTATTACTACTACTATAATTATTTTGGATGCTTTTCCCACTTCTATAATCTTGGTTTTACATGCCCAATTTTAACGAGGTAAAAGAAACTCTACACAAATTTTTTGCACCATACTATCTTTAATACATAAAGTCAATCAAATGATAAGACACAGAAAAACAGAAAGATTATGTATAAAATTGCGGTATACGTTTTATAAAAAAGATAAAGGATTTTGGGTTTATTATAAAGAGATTATTTTTTTACTCGCCTATTGTATAATAGCTTCGATACCAATCAATGAATTTTTGAATCCCGGTCTTTATTGAAGTTTTAGGATTAAAACCCAACATTTTTTTCGTCTTTTCTATATCAGCATATGTTTCAGGTACATCACCAGGCTGAAGAGGAAGGAACGTTTTTTTTGCCTCTATTTCCAGTTTTTCCTCAATAAATGTAATGAGATCCATGAGCTGTACGGTTTTTGAATTACCAAGATTAAACAGTTCATATTTAAAGGGATTATTAAGAGAGGAGATCGTTCCATCCACGATATCATCTATGTAGGTAAAATCCCTTTTCATTTTTCCAAAATTATAGATATCGATTGGCCTTTTATTCAGTATGGCCCTGGTAAAAATAAACAAGGCCATATCCGGCCTTCCCCATGGTCCATATACGGTGAAATACCTGAGTCCGGTTAAGGGAATATTATAAAGATGACTATACGTGAATGCCATAAGCTCATCAGTTCTTTTGGTTGCAGCGTAAAGGGAGATTGGGGTGTCAACATTATCTTCAACACTAAAGGGCAGCTTTGTATTATTACCATAAACAGATGATGAGGAGGCATATACAAAATTACGTACAGGAAATTGCCGTGCCATTTCTAATAGGTTGAGAAAACCCTTAATATTGCTCTCCTCATAGGTGAAGGGATTTTCAATGGAGTATCGCACACCTGCCTGGGCTGCTAAGTTACAGATTTTATCTATGTGATTTTGTGAAAATATATTTTTGAGGGCATCGAAATTGTTAATATTTTCATGATAGAATGTGAAATTATCATGGGAAATAAGCTGTTCCAATCTCGCCTTTTTTAATGAGACATCATAATAGGTGTTGAGATTATCGATACCGATTACTCGAGCACCCTTTTCAAGGAGTGCGTTGGCTGTATGAAAGCCGATAAAACCGGCTGCTCCTGTTACTAAGATTGTGTGTTGATTCTCTGTCATTGGGTTTATGGTGTTTGTTGAGTCTCTTGGGTTTATTAGGTTAACTTATAACCTTACATTTAAGTTCCTTCAAAGCTGTTCCTGATCTATAATCAAGGCCATATAGTTACTCTTGGTGATACAAATAAGCATACGGATGTCTTTTTTTCCTGCCATAATGCCGGCGCGGGTTTGCTCCTGCACGTCAAGGAGCACGTGTATGTCTTTTTTTATCTATGCCCTAAACACGAGGCCTCACAGGATCCCGATAATCGGGATGGAGAGCAACTCGGCCTTATCCGCTTATGCGGACAGCGCTCAGCCTGGTACATCCCGATTATCGGGATCACGCCGATGCATTTATTATAGGGCATAAGTAAAAAAAGACATACACGTACTCCCTATGAAATCTGTAGCCTTGAGTACATGATGTTAAAAAAAGACATCCCAATGCCCATTCACCAGATAATTTTAAAGAGCTAAAGCGGCATATCCATTTTAGCCCTGGCCCAGATCTGGAAAAACCTGAATCAGCAAATATAAACCAGGATTGGTGATACATTAGAAGCAAAGGTATATTCAAATCATGTCACACCAGGGCGGGCTCACTTTACCCATATTTGTCACTTTATGACCTGTATCCTGCATTAATCCGTATATAATCATAGGTAAGATCACAGGTTGTGATCCTGTCTTTCCATTCTCCTTGATTCAGGTGGATGAGAATTGTTATTTGCTCCCTTTTCATTTTTTCAGCTGCTTTTTTTTCTTCTTCTTCACTGGTCATGAGACCGCCATCTACTATTTTTATCCCTTGTATCCAGATCTGAACCTTATTTTCCTCCATTGTAACTTCAGCCCTTCCAAGGGCAGCCATGATACGGCCCCAGTTAGGATCCTGGCCAAATAGTGTGGTTTTGACAAGATTAGAATTGCCAACAACTCTAGCGGCTGTATGTGCATCATCTTTTGATGCTGCGCCGTGTACCTCAATTATCACTGTTTTTGTGGCGCCCTCACCGTCCTTTGCAATCATGTACGCCAGATCTCCCATAACATCAGTTAAGCCCCTTTCAAATTCCTTTCTATCTTTCGTAGGCAACGTTTTGTTCCCTGCAACCCCGTTCGCCATAATCAAAACCATATCATTTGTGCTGGTGTCTCCGTCTACCGTGATCCGGTTGAAGGTGCACTCCACGGCTGACCGAAAGAGAGGCCATAAGGTCTGGGAATCAATATTTATGTCGGTAAGCAGAAAGGAGAGCATTGTTGCCATATTCGGCATGATCATACCTGCTCCTTTGGCTATTCCCAGTAAGTGAAAGGGGTGCCCATCAGCTCGTCCTTCAAAAAAACTCATTTTAGGGAATGAATCGGTAGTCATTAATGCCTTGGCAACCGATTCAAAATTGTGAGGGGAGAGATTTTTTACCAGGCTTGGAATGGCCTTTTCTATCAGATCGCATGGCAGATAGGCTCCAATGACCCCTGTTGATGCAACAACTGTTTCCTCTGGAGAGATTCTTAATCCCTTGGAAGCCATATTCGCTGTTTGAATGGCATCATGGAGTCCCTGAGTGCCTGTGCAGGCATTTGCATACCCCGCATTAGCAATAACTGCCCGTAAAAAACCTTTTTGCATCCTTTCCTGACTTAACAGGATAGGTGCAGCCTTCACTTTATTTGTGGTGAATACGCCTGCAGCTACTGCTTTTTTTTGGGAAAAGATCAAAGAAAGATCCAGATCACTGGTTTTCTTGAGGCCAGCAGAAACGGCAGAGGCGAGAAACCCTGGAACTGAATAATTATGTATTTCGGAGCTTTTATTATTAATTGAATTCATAGATGTTTTGTAGCTACCCAGGTTGTCAGGTTCAAGGTTCACAGTTCAGCCCTTCGACTGCGCTCAGGGTCCCGAGCCTGTCGAGGGAGGTTCAACTTGGAGCCATGACCATTGTCAATGCTAAGACTACTCAATAGGCTTATGAAAACCCAGCATTTAACTATTAATGGTTCAGCAAATAACCATTGAACCCCGCCTGCCGTCCGTCGGGCAGGCTTGAACCTTGAACTTTGAACCTGTGTATTTACGATGTTTTAATGGCAAGCGATGAGGGTGAAGACCCTGATTTCTCTCTTTTTCATCTCCCGCAACAGTGTTTGTATTTTTTCCCGCTCCCGCATGGACAGGGATCATTTCTTCCCACCTTCGGTGTTTTCCGTTTAACAGGGGAACTGCCACCATCACCTCCATGACTGAGAACCATTTCCTTTTTCGGACCTACGATGGAGCGCTGTTCCTGGGGTGCGACACGGATCCTAAAAAGTGTTTTGATGGTATTTTCTTTCATTCCTTCTATCATGGAGACAAACATGCTATACCCTTCTTTTTGATACTCTTTAAGGGGGTCCATTTGGCCGTATCCCCTCAAGCCTACTCCTTCTTTGAGCTGGTCCATTCCCAGGAGGTGATCCATCCAGAGTTCATCAATTGCCCTCAACA
>JGI10211J14876_10001050_pt1 | contig 12078 bp, 10 predicted proteins | sample Etolagsediment_FD_14876 | JGI IMG/M metagenome (IMG submission 14876)
GTAAAAGAAAAATCAGATATTGAATTAAAGAAAAAACGCGAAGATCTCGTTAAATACATTAACGCAATTGATCAAGAATTAAAACTCCGCAAATCTGAGAAATCTGAAAAGAAAGGATCTTTTATTGATTCTCTTTTAAGTAAAAAAAGCACTAATAAATCTGAATGTAAAGGAAAACGTAAAGTTACACCACGTTCAACGGAAATTCGTGCTACTAAAAAACAACTACAAGAAATTCTCACCAAAAATGGTGTTGATTACAAAAGTAGTGATAAAAAAGCGGATTTAATTGCGAAAGTACGTGAAAAACGTCTCATTATTAAAGCGGAAACAAAGAATAAAAGTGAGAAGAAGATCAATACAAATATTATTCGTGCGACTGTAGCAGAGATGAAGAAATTGCTTCGGAATAAGGGTATTGAATTTAAGAGTACTGCTAAAAAGGCGGATCTTTCAAAGCTTATTAGAGATAATAAGCTTATTCGCGAAGTGGAGTATATGTCTATGAGGAAGGAATAAATTCCCATTTTAGGATATTACAGATTTTCTTGAATAGAATATCCTGTTTTTTCAGATTTTCTGTTCCTTTAAAAAGATTGAAATATCTCTTCTCATCATCATACTCAAGTAACTCCAAAAATTTATAAAGAATATATGAATATGAAAAGAAATTACGACGATTATTGGGTTTCACAATTGAATAAATAGGAAGAACCTCGGTAAACATATCAACTAATCTTTTCTCAAGTCTTGGTGAAAGACGAAGTGGAGGAATACCTTGGATCTTCATAAGAATAAGAGGTGAATGTTCATAATATTTATCATAACCGAGTTCTTTGAGATAATCCTTAATTTTGTTTTTGTTTAATGTAGCCAAATTCCTTATTCGTTCTTTCTTAATCTCTTTGTAAATATTTGTAATGATCTCCGTTGGAATATCGGTTGATTCTTTTGCTTGTGCATATACAAGCCACTCCTTAAAATGATTGATTTTCTTATAGGCATAATTACTTTGTTCTGGCGGTGGATCTTTATAAGATGGTTTCTCACAATCAATATAAATAAATTCACTGATCCCACAATTCTTACATTCAAGAAGACTCTCAATCTGATTTAAGATCATCTCATTACCACATTGACGACATTTCTTGTATTTCACTTTTTTATCCGAATAATCATCCACATATGAGTCATCAACCTCCTTCATATATTTGTTTAAAAGTTTTTTACGATGCATATTAATACAATTATTCTTGTTGAATGATGTTTGATCAATATAATTAAGAATATTATTCAAATTATTTGACATATCTTCTTCACTTGTTGATGAGGATACTGATAATGATTCGGAAATATTCTCCAGATTATAACTATCATAATACTTAAATAATATATCACCCGTATTTTTATAATAATCCGTGATTTCAGACCCCGATTTTATGTCCTCTATATCATTTATTAAATTATTTAGTCTTTTCTCCAAAAAATAGATCTTATCCTGAATTTCATCTTCCATTTTATTCTCCGATTTATTCAACTTATCTAATTCTTTTCTAATTGTCTTTAACTGCTTCTCCTTTTTAGGTAGATCCTTCTGTTTCTTATCAAACTTCTTTAGGATCTGTTTGTGTTTTCCTTCTAATGTTATGTTTATTTTTTTTTCTTTCGACATTAAATCAGGAGTATCTATCATATTATAATTATATTAATAAAAATAACTGTACGTATATACTTTTTTCATTAAATAAACGCACCAAAAAATACGTATATTTATTAAATATAAATTATCACAGTAATAATAAATGTCTGAATCAGTAGATCAAATAACTTTGAAGAAAATGCAGTTTATTTACAATGCATTACAAAATGGTTGGACAATTAAGTATAGTGGTGAAGATGAATATGAATTTGTTAAGCCAACTAAATCGCTTAAAAAAAAATTTACATCATTAAAAGATTTTATTGATAAAAATATTAAATAGGTATTTTTATGCAAAATAATTTCTATTTTATTATTAAACTATTTAAATGTTTTTTTCTAAAGATTATCCTACACAAGTTATTGATAAACTCTGGATCTCCGGATCTACTCTCTCCTCTGATGAAAAATTCATTCGCGCCAATAATATTCGCACAATTATCAATTGTACAAGCGAAGTCCCTAATACATTCAAACCTTTCTATCTTGCAAAAACAAATCATAATCCATTTCTTGAATATCATCAGATAAATGTTCCCGAAAATCCCAGATCTATACATGACTTCAAAACATTTTATGATTCTTTGTTAAAACTCGTACCACTTGTAAATTATAAGCTCTCCTCTGGATCATCGGTTCTCATTCATTGTTCTGATGGTAATCAAAGATCTGCAACACTTGTTGCAGCCGTCATGTATTATAAATACCGAAAATCACATAATTGTACAATGGATCAGGTTGTTAATCATATTAAAAATATCAGACGAACCGCATTTCTTACTAAAATAAATTATAAACAAGTTTTAGAAGAATATATTAAGATTGTGTAATATATTCCTAGTTTATATTATAAATGTCTCTTCCTTCAGATCTTGATCTTACAACATTCCGCTCTCCATCTGCTCTTACTAATTCAGATACAAGACTCCAGATCATGCAATTTCTTAAACATGTACAAAATATGCACCAAAAAATACAACGGGGTCAAACACAGATTAGCCCTCTTAGAATTGGATGGCATTGTGGTGTGTCTCAAGATTTCTTTGGAAAAGTTCTTTCCGCAGGATATATTCTTGGTTATCAGACTGGAGGTGGTATTCCTGGACCACTTTTATCAGGACTTGCTCAGAGAATAACGAAATATCAGGGGGCGAGAGAAATGGCTCTTCAGAAGCAGGATAATGGACAATATAATGGTGCAAATCCTGTTGATACAAATATATAATTTCGGGAAAAAATGATTTATTAGATTTATAATTTATATTTATAAAATATAAATCAAAATGTTTGATCGGTGCGGAAAATACACTTTCACAGACCCTCCTTCTCAAAGAGATAGGGACAGGGACAGGGACAGGTATTTTAAGCCTATTCCGAGAACAATTTCTTCTTTAAAAAAGAAAGAAGAATTATGGAAACGTGATTACAGTGATCTTGACCGTGCTAATTGTAGAATTTGTAATAAGCTCTTTTATCCTAAAAGGAAAAGGAGTGACGGTACAATTGATAACGGAAATTCCAATGTCTGTCATAAATTACCTGCTTCTTATGGTGGTACAGTGCATGAAGATAATGTATTTATTGGATGTGCATCATGTAATAATGAAATGAAGGACAAATATACATATGATCAATACGTTATTAAACGTATGAATTTTAAACCACCTTTTCCACTAGAATTATCAGAAGACAATATCTTATTTTGTATTGATGAATCTAAGATTAAAACAATCCGTGATTTATATCAATTATGTGAAAACAAGGGCCTTTTAAACAGGATTGCAAGAGATGATTCTGGTAAAAAAATAATTAAAAATGGACAATATTGTATTTATGAAAATTATTACAGAAATATTACCTTCACATACAAAGGACGGAAATTGGAAATGCATGATCCAATTCCTGATTATGTTGATGATGATGTTGTTGAATTTGATATTAAGCCTTAAAACTTAATAAAACCATTTATTATAATCTTTCCAACATGTTTCATTACAAAGCCCTGGATCTCTAATTCCCGTATAATAATTCCAATAGTATTTATCAAATGTATCCCTATCTTCCGTAATATTCTTTGCAAGCTTTATCCATGAAGACAGTTCCATATCTTCTAATCCATATTCTGATCTGCCATTATATGTATGTATAACTTGGGGATATTCACTCTTCGACGATGTATTAAATATAAATTGATCATAATCTGTAATCGTTAGATCTTCTGTTATAGAAAATACTCGGAATCCACTATAATGTTGATCCTCAACTGTTGATCCAGTAATCCATCCAAATCCAGACTCTTCCCTATTAATTAGGAAAGAATCCATATGAGTGTGTCCCCAAAATTGATATCGGATCTTATTCTTATGAACTATTAAAAGATCATCTAATGCTTGCGAATATAAGGGCCAACTTTCCGTAGTATTTCCATAAATATGTCCAATTAACCAGATTGTTCCATTAAATGAATAAATCTCATTCTCCAACCACATCCATTGATCTACTATGTTTAACTCTTTTTTAACAACCAAATTATAATTATCATAATAAAGTGTATTCAATGAAATTAACTTAACTGCCGGTGAAAGCAATGCTGAATAATAAAGACCATTTGTAATATTATATTCTGTTCCAAATAGATCATTAAATACTGAATATACATATGTATTATATGGTGGTTCTGGAAGTTGATCAATTGGATATGTATCATGATTTCCGATTGAGAAATAGATCATTGTATTTGGATAATATGATTTCAATGTTCGGGTTACGTTTTTAATAGCTTCTTTGTTTTCATCCCAGGATTGAGATAGATCATGATGACCTGGGAAATCACCAGTAAGAATTATGAATTCGGGATTTGGATACATCTCCTTCATTCTACTAAATGAGTAATTAAGCATTTGAAAGGGGAGATCACAATTCATGTCTCCCCATTGAGACGCATTTCTGTATGGTTTCTTTGGAATTGAATCTTTATGACAACAACGCGTTCCAAGAAGATCTCCTATTTCACAATTAGCAGGTGATCCAGGTTCATATTTGAGATCAAGATGTATATCGGTGAGATGAAAGAAGTATTGGGCAGATGTTAAAAGTGGGAGAAAAAAATAGATTAATTTCATTATTAAATTAATTTATTTGTATCGTATTGTTTTTAAGTATAATTATTATCTATGTAATTTACATTTACGGTTACTTGTTTTATTTTTACATCTTTTTCCAAGTTTAGTTTTTGCTGAACATCTCTTTAATAATGATTTCTTTTTTTTCTTTGCTCCACCATGTGGGGGTCTTGCGTCTCTTGATAAAAATGCTTTAAATGCACCCGCACTTTTTCTACTTTCATTTATTAAGTCTCTTGTAATAAATTTATCATTATCTAATTCACTATGATTAAAAGTTAGTTTAATTTTATCTACATTTTCTATCAAATCTTCATCTTTAATACCTAAAATGTTTATAACTAAATTTTCAAGTGATGTTGAACGATTAATAAAATTATATAATATACTAAATTTAAAATCTCTCACAGTTGTTATATCTGGGGTTACATTTATCATTATAGAAGGTTTGATGTCCGGAAATAATTGAGAAGTATCTACATTAATCATATATAAAGTTGAATTTGTTGCCATTTAATATATATAAATATTTTAAATCAAATACTCATAAATCCTCTCTCCACGAACTCCTAACTTTCTACCACCAACCTTAAACGACTTGAAATATTTCGGATCTTCTTCTAATTTCGCTAATAAATCTTTGATCTTGGGAAACTCCTTCGCAATTTCAATTGCAACTTTTCCTGATATTCCTGGTATCTGTGCTAATTGATTTATATAACATTGTTCTGGAGTATTGTTCCGACCTTTATTTTGATGAACAATTGTTTGAGTATGAGTAATCTTACACCCGGTACCAACCATATAAGATCCACTATTTAATTTTTCATACATTGTTTTAATAATATATGAACTCTCTTCAAGATCTTTACTTCTTAATATATAAATATTATCCCTAACCGTACAATTTATAAGTGTGTTCCGTAAAGTACTCTTTGGAAGAGATCCTGAATATCCCTCAATATCACCCTCAATCAAGTAAATGATCTTCTTAAAAGAAGATCCTAAGATTCTCTTTTTCTGTTCTCTATAACGACCATCAACTATTGATTTAGCAAGATCATCAATAGTTTTTCTTTCAATAAGAATAAGCTGTTCTTCTTTTTCATCTTCTAAAGAAGCTACAATCTGAATATCACCAATATCTAATTGTTCCACGGAGAAAGGTTTTTCAAGAAGAGGTATTAATTTAGTTTCTCTGTTATCAATTTTAAGTTGGATCATTTATAATATATAAAGGGGGCTGCGTTTAAGCACCTACCTTTGGAGGCTACCAGCCCCTCCTCTTGGCGTCCTTGATGGCCTTTTTCATCTCCTCCATGAAGAGGAGACTATCAAGGTCCTCCACAAAAAGTCTCTCCGCCTTTCGGTAAAGGCGTCGGTAACGCTCGTTCTCGCTCTCGCGGTAGAGCGAGAGCCTCTCCTCCACTTTTTTATTCACCCTCCTCGAGGGGTGTTCCATGAACATTAACTTAACAATATGCCTGAAAGTGGCGTTGTGAAAGGGGTAAATCATGGTTGAAGAGCAGCAACCTGCTATTGTATTAGTGTTGTTGAACAGAATTTTGAAGCTATCATTTTTTTATATATAAAGATAAAATCATTATAACTAACTAAATAAATAAATGGATGTTAAAAACTTCTTTGAAAAAATAACTACTCTCTATGAAGAACTTAAAGAAGAACAAGGTGGTAAAGTAGCAACATATATCCCACAATTAGGTAAAGTAGATCCCGCATTATTCTCCATCTCCGTTCATACAATGGATAATCAAACCCTTTTTCTCGGAGACAGTAAATACAGATATTGTATTCAGAGTTGTAGTAAGCCTCTTACATATATGCTCGCACTTCAAGAAAATGGTACTGAAAAGGTAAGAAAACATATTAATACAGAGCCTTCAGGAAAACAGTTTAATGCTCTTGAGTTTGACGATGATAATCTTCCACATAACGGTATGATTAATGCGGGAGCAATTATGGCGACTTCACTTGTTAAAAAGGATCGTCCAGATGATGAGAGATATGCGTATATTTTGAATACATGGAAAAATATGTTGGGTCATACAAAGGTTGGGTTTGATAATGAGGTGTATATGGGGGAACGCCGAACAGCAGATGATAATTATTCATTGGCATATAAGATGCGTGGAAATGGTGTATTTCCTGAAGGAACGGATCTTGAAAGAACATTGCAACTTTATTTTCAAACATGTTCAATTACAATGAATTCCGAATCAATGGCTTTATTCGCGGCTATTCTTGCAAATGGTGGAATATCACCTAAAACAGGAAAACAATATTTCACAAACGATATCATTAAAAACGTTCTTTGTGTATTATCAACATCAGGTATGTATGATTATAGTGGTCGGTGGTTTTCAGAGGTTGGTGTCCCTGCAAAATCAGGTGTATCTGGATGTATATTTGCGGTAATTCCAAATATATGTGGGATCTGTGTGTTTTCACCGAGATTAGATAAGTATGGGAATTCGGTGAGAGGTGTTAAGTTTTTCAATAAATTGGCGAGGATGTTTAGAATGCATATTTATGATAATTCAATAGTTGGAAATAATATATCAAAACAGATTGATAGTAATCTTAATAAACTTCTACAACTCGAGATCTATGAATGTTGTCAGAAGGGCGATCATATTAGACTTAAACAATTATTGAAGAATGATAAAAGTCATGTTCATTTCAGTGATTATGATAAAAGAACACCACTTCATATTGCGGTAGATAATGAAAACACCGAATGTATAAATTATTTAATGGAATTCGGGGCGGATCATAGAATTGTGGATAAGTGGGGAAAAAGTGCATTTAGATATGCGATTGAGAGTGGATCAAGGAATTTGGTTATGAGTATAGTTATTAAAATATTTGAGAGACATTCTATGATAATGAGGATGAAGAGATTTTTCCAAAAATAAATATCTAATGTTAGATTAGGTATAATTAAATATGTATAAATGTGGTATTATTGAAGATAGTCCTATATTTACTGTTCATTTATTAACGAGATTAGATAATAAATGTTATATTTTTATTGGTAAAGTACCGCAAGAGTATTGTAAGATCTTAAATAAGATTGAGAAAGACGGTTTTAAATCTATTTCGGGGGATGAGAAAGAGAAACTTAAAAAGAAATTTGGGTCTGTGGAAGGATCATGGGGTAAAATGAAGAGTATTAAGTTTATATATGACAGAATATATTTAGATGATACTATTAATGCGATTCGTAAAAAGATTTTCGTATATTTAAGCAATCCAGATAAAAATAATTATTTAATTGAGAAAAATCAGGAATTATGGGTTAAAACGGAAGGCAAATATTATACACTTGGTATATATAATGAGGGATATCAAGGAAGAGAACCATCTGTAGATAAGAAGCCGAATATAGATTTTAAGTTTGTGGATAAGATTACTGGATCAAAGATAAATGTGAATACAATAAATAAGAATAATTATTTATTGATGTCGCTTGTTAAGAATATAGATGGGAATGTTATTTATGTAAATAATATTAATGATGAGGTATTATTTTTGAAGAATAAGAAGGTTGATATAAATAATAAGATTATTTATGGTTATTTACAGAAATATTGGATTGAGGGTGAAATAAACGTTGATCTACTTGAGATAGAAAAAGAGTTTAAAAAAGCAAAGGAATACATTAATTATGAAAAATATATAATGGGATTAATTAATGAGAGTTCTGTTGTTGAAAATGCTTTTAAACCTTGTGATATAATTAGTTATATATTCCAGGTTAATTTTGCGAATAAAGAAGATAAAATTGATCTTTTAAAGATCTTTAAATTATTTGAATTATCCGATGATGTACCATTTATTAAATATAAAGAACCAGATTGGATTGTTCCTTATTATAAAATATATAAACCTATTATTGATAATGTATCTGTTCCACGTAAAGTTGTAAGAAGTTGGATAATTAATTTAACAGGTGATATCACTTCAACAGATACAATTGTTAAGGTAAATACTAAAGGTATTAATTTTAAGTTTTTAACTCATTATGATGGATCAATTCCTAAATTCGGGACTATTAATCTTTATAAGACTGGTGCAATGGAGATTAAATTAACGTATTCACAGAATTACAAGGGTGATTTTGAGAAGATCAAGGAATCTGTGGATAAAGTGATATCAATTGTGAGTAAGATAAACAAAATTGATTTTTCGATTGATAAGCTTAGTAAGGGGAAGAATAAAATTGTTCCTCCGAAGTTTGATATTACAAAGGATGGTGATATAATATTTGGGGATAATACGGAGACTAATTTTATTAATACGATTACTAATTTTAGTAAGATCAGAAAGATTGATTTTACTCAACTTTCTAATTTTGCGAATTCATTTACACCATATATTATTCCTGTATCATCTGATAAGAAAAAGGTTGTATTGAATACATTAAAATTAAAGTATAAGAGAATTAATAATTTCAAGAATCTTGGTGAGATATTTTTAGCGATTACAAGAATGAAGGAATCCCAATATGGTGATTATGATATTGTTCATTATATTGTGAAAAATTTTTATAAAAATATGAAGGAGGCTTCTGAATATTTAAAAGAGTGGAATAAGAAATATGGGTATGAGATTGATGATGATGGAAAGAAGATGACTGAATCAGGTATATTTATTAAGATAATGGATAATAATTTTCATATTGAGGGTGTGAAGAGTTTTAGATTATTGGGGAATGTTTATAATTTTTTAATACATTTTCTTTCAATATATAATGATTATGATAAATATAGAAAGAATCCAGAGTTTAAAAAAATTATGATAGACAGTGATCAAAAATATATTGAGGATGAAGAGGTATTTGAAAATAAAATAGAATTTGAAGAAAATAATGGCGAAGAAAATGATGATTTTGATATTGATTTAGAAGATACTGTTTTTAATTCAACAGGTGATGAGTTTATTTCTGATTATTTTGATGATGAAGAAGGAGAAGAAGGGGAAGAAGGAGAAGGGGAAGAAGGAGAAGGAGAAGGGGAAAAGGATTCATCTGGATATCCATTAAGTGATAATATTGGAAAGGATTTTACATTAAGTGCAAAATGTAAGGAAACTGAGATTGATTTTGAGGCGGATACATGTAAAGATTTATGTGAAGACGACAGTTATAAATTGAGAAGATTGCAGAGATATGATAATCGTCTTTTTAATTTCAAAACGAAAGAGAAAATGGAGGGGTATTCAAGAAAATGTCAGAATGGATTACAACCAATGGTTATGCATAGAAATCCCGAGAATAATAGTAAAATATTAAAAGATTCATATACATTTGCATTTAGATATGGTTCTGATCAAGATCATCAAAATTATTACATGTGTCCTAAAGTTTGGTGTCCTTATTGTGAAATACCAATTCGTATTGCTGATGTAATTGATATTAGAAAACGCGCAATTCGTAAAGGAACATGTTTAACTGGGAGATGTCCTTATGGAGATCATGATGTTATTATAAATGATAAGGATGATTATAAGGGGACTGATATTGGACTTTTTCCATATTTTAAGAATTCAACATTTCATCCAGATAATCTTTGTTTGCCTTGTTGTGGAAAGAATAGACATGATATTAAGAAATCATCTAAATATAAACAATATCAAAAATGTTTGGGACATGAAGTTGAGGAAAATAAAGTGGAAGATGTGAGTTTTTATATTCTTGGAAGAGATAAGATACCACTTCCTAATGCAAGGTTTGGATTGTTGCCAGTTATTCTTTCAAAAAAATTATTTGGATCTAATTTTAGTAGTAATATTTTGACACCTGGAAAATCCGTTTATCTTAGATCAGGTGTTAAAAATGATGAAAAACAATCATTTCTTGTTGCACTAATAAAGATATTATCCGCAGATACAGGTGTTGATATTGGAAAAGATGAATTTAAGAATGAAATTGTTAAGAAGATAACACCGACATTATTTAGATCACTTAAGAATGGTGCATTAAAGATAATATTTAGTAATGAAAAGGATGATATTGATCCATTACAGAATTTTAAGAATTATTTATTATCAAATGAACAAATAAATGAAACATATTTATGGGATCTTCTTTCAAGACCTGGTATTGTATTTGAAAAGGGTTTAAATATTATAATAATTAAGAACAAAGATATTTTATGTCCATTTGGAGAAAACATAAATCAACTGTATGATCCAAACAGAAAAACAGTGTTTATATTTAATCACAGAAAATATTATGAACCTATTTGCAGTGTATTTAATAATAATAATAATTATGAATTAACTTATACATTTACAGCATTGAATGAGGTTGTTATACGTACATTTGAGTATTTATATAAAAATTGCAAACCTTATGATTCAATTAATTGGAAATTAATTCTTAAAGACAATGAAAAGAGATTTAATATTAAATATAATTATGATCTTAAAAAAGAACCCTTACTTAAAACAGTAATTGATAAATTAAAAAGTGCAAATATACCTATTTCTGGACAAGTTCTTGATTATTATAATAAAGTGGTTGGTGTTGAATTAGTAAAAGGATCAGTATTTGTTCCCACTAAACCTCGTGGAATTATTACAGAGATCAAGGTAATTGAGCCTGGAGATCAGAAGAGGGGTTCATATAAGGATGTTATCAAGGTATTAGATAAATTAGCGAAGGGATTGGATTTAAATGTAAAACCAATTAATAAAATTGTGAATAATGGTAAGATAGTAGGTGTTTATTTGGAATCTGGTAGAATTGTTCCTGTTAAGGAGGAGAATAATAGTAAAGATAGTTTAAGTGAGATAGATATACCTTATTATTTTGATGTGGATGAGAAGATTCACAAGGATATTGAGGATGTTGATAAGAGAATTATTGAGGTGAATAAGTTGAAATACAGGGATGAATCATATCAGAGATATAGATTTGAGATAAGTCAATATTTACAGAATGATGATAAATTAAAAGAGAAGTTAAGTAAAAATATTGAAGATAAAAATGAAAAAGATGTTAAAGATATAATTGAGAATATAAATAAGAAAATATATGCTAAAGGAGATGCAAAGTTTGATCCAACGAATTTCATATTACCAAATATTAGAGTAAGATGTGAAACAATTGTTAGTGATGAACAAGATCCATTTTGTATTAAAGATGGAAGTGGATATAAATTTAGTATTGCTGATAAAGNGAAATAGAAATATTTTTACGAAATTGATAGTGAATGAATTAATGCAAAATAA
>JGI10211J14876_10001051_pt1 | contig 12078 bp, 14 predicted proteins | sample Etolagsediment_FD_14876 | JGI IMG/M metagenome (IMG submission 14876)
GATTCATTAAATGCTAAAAATAAAAAGATTTATGGATCAATAATAAATAAAAATTTAAAGAAGGCAGTTGGTATTGCTTGGAAGTTGAAGAAATAAGATGGCAACATATAGACATAAAACATTAAAGGAAGCGAAGGCGTTTATAAAAAGAGCAAATGCTAAAGGTTATTATACTGCTAAACCAAAGAAAGGGAAGAAAGGTTATACTGTTTCTGTTTTGAATAAGAAAGGTGGAAATATAATTCTAAGAAAAATTTAAACTTCCTTTGTTTCCTTTAATTTGTCAAATACTTCTTTTGGATTTATCTTAATATATAGAATTGTTGTGTTTAAACTCTTGTGTCCTAGAAGAAGTTGTATATCTTCTATAGGTAAACCTTCAATAGAATGTAAATAGGTTGCTCTACTATGCCTTAATTGATGTATTTTTATCTTCTTACCTAATGCTTTCTCACAATGTTGTTGAATAATGTTATATCTAAACCAATTATATCTTGTTCTAACATATTTGTATTTCCATAATGGAAGATCATTTGCCATTAGATTAATCATTTCTCTTTCCTTCTTATTAGGTTTTTGTGGATTTGCTATATATCCAAAGTTAAATATCATTCCCCCTGTTGGAATACGATATTCATTTAGTTTGCCTAACTTATCAGCATAATCATATAGATCTTGCATTAGTTTTTTAGGTATATTTACAACCCTATCTTTCATACCTTTCCCTGATTTTATCTCTGCAACCCCCATTCCATCTTTTTTACGTAACCAATCTATCCATCTAATATGATTCCAGGATAACTTTATTACTTCTGATACTCTTAAACCTGCACCAATATTAAAGATACATCTTATTGCTAAATCATAGGGTTTAGGTGCAGAGTCTATCATTAGTTTTATTTCTTCTGCAGATAGGATCTCTGGTAATTTCTCTGCTTGTTTTTTAACACGAGGTATTCTAATAAAGAAGTCTATATTATTATCATAACAATAATCATTAATCATTTTTATTGTGGCTCTCTGGTGTTGATGCTTAATCCCTCATTATTTTCTTCAAATTTGAATGGTTAAGTACCTTGAACTTCTTAAAAATTTTCTTAAGATATATAGACCTTTCATGAATTGTTGAAATTGAATACCTAGATGCCATCCAATCACAGATATTAAGATACAATCCCTTATCTAATTGCAGTTCATCCATACTAAAATAAAACCCTACAGACTATTTAAACCTTTCTACAATACATACATATTGTTGAATTCCAAAGAGGAGTGGTAGTCAGGGTATCAAGTTACTACTCTCAAGACTAATAAATTGGATAGTATGCACTTAGGTTACCTTAGTTCATATGCACTTAGGTTACCTTAGTTCACAAAACTCTTACTACAATCCAAGTATTGTTAATATTATTCCTAATACTATTAAGAAAGTATAGTAACATAAATAGAAGAAGAAGAATACTAGAATGTTTCCTAGAAATAATTTCCAGAGAAAACTAGATGTCTTAATATCTATTGTGTCCTGCTTCCCTATTGGTTCTTTCAATTTTAATTTCATTTTGAATATGAAGGGAGGAACTTAATCCTCCCAGTGCAAGTTTTTTGTTATGGATTGTTCTGCTTGGAGAACCATGGATTATATATCTATAATCTCTGCAGAGAGAATAGACCTTTGTACTTGCAACCAACAGATGAAGTCCACAAATCATCTGTAATATTACTAAGACCACAAAGTATTTAAAGGTTACTACCCAGTAGTCAATATGGATAAAGATCAAGAAGAGATTATTCAATTCTATAAAGAGAAGATAGAACCATTTATGGCATTATTTGTTTTAGCATTCTTAATTACTGGTTGTGTTTTGTTATACCAAGATAATCAGTTGAAGGAACAAATTGCAGAAACTTGTGGTTATGAAAAAGGGGAGAATTATATTTGTTATTGTGAACATGATTTTGTAACAGAAAAGAAATTAATGTCTCAACCATTTCAAGGAATTAATATTAGTGCAGTAAATATATCTGATGATGAAGTATAAAGATTTCTATTTTTATCTGAACAAAAAAGTTTATAAAGTGATTAATCATACTTAAATTATGACAACTGCATACTGTGTTAAGTGTAAAGCAAAAGTAGAGATGCAAGATGGCGTGGAATCTGAAACCAAGAAAGGTACTAAGATTGCAAAAGGAAAATGTCCTGATTGTGGAACTACAGTTTGTAGAATGGGTGGATTGTAAACTCAAAAGATAATACTATTATAAACATAAGTTTTAAATAGTAGTAATACTTCTAATTTTTATGACAAGAAACAGACAACTTGAAAAAAGAGCTACACAGAGAAAGCAAACTTTTTCTAGTAGGAGATTTAAACCTGCTGCAAGAGCTAATCTCGTTCAAAGAGAAAGAACATTTGCTAGACTAAGACAAGGTCAAGAAAGAGAAAGAGCAAGAATAGCTAAGGAAAATAAAGAAATTCAATCTTTTGTTGCAAAGATAAATGCTGGTAATATTTCTAGTCTTGAGCAAATCCCATTAAAATATAGAAGTGTGATAGGAATTACTCAAGGAGAATTAGATAAAATACAAGAATATTATTATGCTAAAAGAGAAGAAGATTTATGGAAAAGAGCAGAAAGTTTAGTAAGAAGAAAGGGTATGGCTGCTGCATTTATTGCAAAGGGTTCTAATATTTCTGATAAAGTTAAAAAATTATTAGGTGGTGTAAAACCCTCTGAAGGTTTTGCTGCATTTGCTGGTGCTGTTCCAGCATTTGCAAAAAGAGAAGCCGTCCAAGCTAATGCAGCATTAGTTAAAGTTGCTTCTCAAATTGCGAAGAAAGATAATATAACTCTACAAAGTGCATATAATGATTTAAATAAAAGATTAAATAATGATAATCTTTCTAAATTACAATTAGAACTTTTACATAAACAAAAAGTAATAACTATACCAAAGGCAGTTATAACTGAAGATCTTTATAATGATTTAGTTAATAAAGCTAAGGCAGGAAATGAAAAGGCACAAGAAGCATTAAGTAAGGTTGCAGGATATATTTCTAATATAGATTTGAAAGCAATGGCAAGACAAGCTAGTAAGATTACTAAGTTTGCAACAGAGGGTGATAAATGGATTAATAATGTTGGAGATTATATAGCTAATAATTTAAATATTGCTGGTTATAGTCCTGCAAGAATTAAAAAAGATTTAAAACCATATACTAATAAGATTCAAAATTATTTAAAAACAACATATTGGGGTAATATGGGTACAACAGAATATAGAGATAGAATACAGAAATTAGCTGATAGAGAGATTGGGAAACTTAACAAACTTAAAGAAAAGCAAAGAGAAAGATTGGCTGTTTATGATGAGGTAGTTAGAAATAATCCAGGAGCTAGTAAAAGAGAATTAAATGCTATACTTAAAGATATATTACCTGCTCAAGATTTCAAAGCAATAGACAGAACATTATTAAGTATGGGAAATATTATAAGATATAAGATAATTACAACAGCAATAAATTTAGGTATTGCTACTCCTATTCTAATTAAACAAATTAAGGAAGCACCATTAACAACCTTATTCTCATTGCCACCAGCTTTAATAGAAGGTTTCAAACAAGACTTTAAAACAGTAAAGAGTGGAGATGGTATTGCAATAACAGAATTGATGGTAGAATATTATACTCTTGGTCTAGCATTTAAAGGTGTTGGGTATGTTGGTAGAAAATCATTAGGTGGTTTAAGGAAACTTAATCCTAAATATAAAGTATTAAAAGATGGAAAAATTATATTGAGAAAACCTCCTAAAGAAATATTTAAGGTTAAAGGGACAACAAGATACTTGAAAGCAAGAGTACAGAAACCATCAATAAAAAGACCATTTAGTTCTGTTGCTGATTTCTTAAAAGGAAGAAAACCAGGACAATTTAAGAAGTTTACTAAAGACCCTGGGTTAGTATTAAAAGAATCTACTGTCGCAAAATCAGGTAGACCTTTATCAGTTCAGGCACAACTTGCAGGACAAGAAGTTACTGCTGTTAATGCTGCTGCTGACCAACTAACATCTTGGTTAAGAAGAAAGAAAATAATAAGAAAACCAATTCCTGGAGAAGAATTAGCTCCTACTAGAATAAAGAACTTGATAAAGAAATTTGATAAAGGGCAAAAATTAACTATGAAAGAATTTACAGAAGTCAATGTATGGTTACAAAAGAAAACTGCTTCAAATATTACATTACTTGAAAGAAGTTTATATTTAGATCCTAAATCAGGAATAAGATTAAGTAGACTTGGTATTGAGGCAAAGGCAAGAACAGCAGACTTAATAGATATTCTAAGAGGTAATTTCAAGTTTAGAGGAAGTAAACCACAAGTATTAATATTTGAGAAAGCACAGATTGCAAAGTTTCCAAAATATTTGGCTGATGTAAAAAAGAAGTTACTTGCTAATAAAAAACTTACACAAGCAGAAACAAATAGATTAATTGCTTGGCAAGTTAAAACTGGAACTGGAAAGTTTAAACCTGTTGGTTCAACTATTTATCAAGGTGGTGTAGAGTTAGAAGTTACTCTTGCTCCTGGAGAATTTATTAAAAGAATAAAGGAGATTGGTTTTATAGTTCATAAAGGAAAGAAAGTATCTATTGTTACTGCTGAAGTATTCAAACCAACAAAGAGTATTCTTAAACAGATGAAGTTAGCTAAGTTAGGAAAACTTGGAAAGAAACAAGTTGTTGCATTAGAGAAAAAATTATCTAAGTTATTAGGGAAAAAGATTAGAGTTGAAACTCCTACTAATGTTGGTTCATCTATTAGGGCAGCTAAGAGAGCTGCAAGAAGAGCTGATCCTCGTGTTCCAGTGCTTAGAGTAAAAGGTAATAGTATAATTGTACTTACAAGGGCAAAGAGAAAGAAGAGGATAACAAAAATAAAAAGGGTTAGAAAGAAAGTAACTAAGAGAAAAGTAAAAAGAAAACCAACAAGGAGAAAACAAGTTAAGAGAAAAGCTAGAAGAAGGAAACCTGTTAAGAGAAAGCAAACAAGAAAAAGAGTTACTAGAAGGAAACCAACAAGGAGACCTGCAAGACCTAAAAGGAAAATAACAAAAAGAAAGGTGGCTAGGAAAAGAAGGGATAGACCAAAAAGGAAACAAAAAGATAGACCACGACCTAGACCTAGACCACGACCTAGTAGGCGACCAAAAAAGACTACTAAAAAGAAGAAGCCAATTCCAAGACTTGATACAAAGTTTGGAAGAAAGACCTTGAGAAAGAAACAACAAGTATATTATATAATCTATAAAAGAAAGGGAAGAAGAGTTAAACTTTATCCTAGACCATTAACATTGAGTGATGCTAAAGATTACTTAGCACATAAACTTGATAATGGATTATCAAGAACTGCATGGTTTGAACCTATTGGTAAAACTAATAAGGTAGTTAGATTACCAAAATCAATGCAAGGTTATTTTAGTAAGAACAGAAGAAAGCTAAGACCATTTAAGATTAGAGCAGGAAGAAAGAAAGCATTACGAAAAGGATTTATAGAAAAGAGAAAGTATGGTTTGGACACTAAGGGGGAAAAGAGACAAATTGCAAGATTGAAAAAGAAAAGAAAAAAGGTTGTTAAAAAAAGAAAAGTTGTGAAGAAGAGAGTTAGGAAAAAAGTGAAGAGAAGAGTTGTAAAAAGAAAACCAGTAAAAAGAAGAGTTGTAAAAAATAGGAAGATTAGAAAAAGAAAACCAGTAAAAAGAAGAAAGACTAGAAGAATAGCGAAGAGGAAAAGAAGAAAGAAATAAACATATGAATTGAAATTCATATGAACGAGATTTCATATTACTTAAATCTCCACTGGAAATTGTCCTTAGAAAGTTACACTGGTGAGTAGCGAAAAGCTTATAAAGACTATTGATTATAATATATTGAGCTGGGTTGACTGGCTCACCTTTTCCTTAACTGGAAAAAGAGGAGACTAAGAGATGAGCGAGATAATAACAAACAGACTTAAAGAGAGTGAAGGAAAAGAGATAAAGATTTTTCTATATAATGGTTTTCACTATACTGGAAAGTGTCTTGGTTCTGATGATACTTATGTTGAGATCCTTGATTTTAAATTAAATGCTATTAAAGTTCTAAGGATAGAAGATATAAAAGATATGGAGGTTAGGGGATGAAACCATTAAGTTGTTGTCATGATTGTGGTTGCGTAGAAGGAGAGTTACATAATTACTTTCCTGAATGTGATATGGAAAGATGTCCTTTATGTAAAGGACAACTTTTAAGTTGTGATTGTGATAAATCAAAAATAACTAAGGAGATAAGGGAACCCTACTTAGTAAAGACTTGGTGTTGTGCTAGATGCGGAAAAAATAATCCTAATATGATGATGGTTAGTGATGAAGATTGGAAAAAGGTTTGTGGAGGGACTTATAAGGATAAAGATAGTTTATGTATTGATTGTATGGAATTTATAATTAAAGTAAAAAAACTAGAGATAGAGGAAAGGAGGAAGATATAATGTTCTGGACAATAATAAAAAAGATTTATGAAGAATGTAAAAAAAATGGATTCACTGAAAATGAGTCATTAAAAAAGGCTTGTTACAACTCAATGGAAATGAGAAGAAATTGGAGTGAAGAACAAATTAATAAATGGCAAAAAGAAAATCAATTTTTAGATTGTAGTGGAATAAAAACTTTACTAACAGAGGATAAAAATGTTAGTTATGTTAATGAACATGAAAGAAAGGGAAAAGAAGGTTACTATGCGGTTAGGGCTTATTTCAAATTAAGGAGCGGGGAGAAAATATCCTACTCCAAATCAGATGATAGACATACTACTGCACAACATATTCTCTGTGGGCTTATAATGAATAAAGAACCTATAAGGGTAAATTATAGAGATATACCTTTTAACCTTTGTGATTTAAATCTTGATATAAAAAATAAAACAACAGAACATATATTAGAACAAAGTTATATAGAAAAAGAAATTGGAATAAATAGAAGAGCAGATTTGTTATTTGAACTAGAAGAACCAAATTTAACATTTGGAAGAGGATTAGTGTTTGAGATAGTTAATAGTGAGGATATGTCTAGTATAAAAGAGAAATCTAAAGATTGGGCAAGGGCTGGTTACTCTCTAATAGCAATCCCAATTAATAACTTTGATTTTATAGAATATGGTTTAAAGAAAGATAATTATATAATCATGTATCAATTATTTGATGATTTAAATCTTTATCTTGAACTACTACAAAAAATTAAGATTAATGCTCCTTTAATAAATAATTTTAATAAAAATGTAAAAGAGATGGAGAGAAAAATGTTTTTATGGAGATCAGGTAGACATGATTATACTTTTATGAATAATGAAAAAGTTAATAAGATTTTATTATTTTGCATAGGAAAGGAAATTAAAAATTTTAAACAAAAAAGAAAATTAACATTATTATGTTATGATTATAGTAATCGTCTAATAGAAATAGATATTTGGGAAAATAATCCTTTATTTGAATTTGTAAGAAATATAGATATTACACAGGAGTTATTGAAAATTGAAAATTGTTACTTTAAAGAGTATCTTGGTGAGGTTAATATTGTATTGAACCAATACTCTAAAATTAGCACAATAAATATAAATGAGGTGGAAGATGCCAAAGAAAATTAGATTTATAAAAGATTGTGATGGGGGAAACAAGGGAGAAATAAAAAATTATAGTGCTCCTTCTGCGGATAGTTTAGTTGATGAGGGTTATGCGGAATATGTTTCTGAACCTAAAAAATCTAAGAAAAAAACACCTGTTTCAGACACCCCTATTTCCACTGGAGATTCTATTAAGAAAACAAAAAAGAAATCTCAGGAGAGTAAGCAGGAAAGTAATGAAACAAGTGAAACAAGTGAAACAAGTGAAACAAGTGAAACAAGTGACATATGTCACTTATTACATGTTTCACGCTACTTCAACTCTCTGTTTTCTGACACCAAGAAAGATGCAATAATTAAGCATTTTTGTGCTACAAAAAATACACCTATCAGCGTGGGGAAACTTTCAGAGATTTTGGGGGAAAAAAAGAACTCTATAAAAACAGCAATTTATAGAAATAAGGGCTATTTTTACGATACAAGCGTTAGAGGCAAGGAAGGTGAAATAAGTTTGAAACAAGTTGCAGTTGATGAATTAATGGAAAAAATTGATGATTTAGAGGCACAACAAAAACAAATCCAAAGGGCTACTGTAGCTAAAAAACAGCGTGAAAAACAGGCAGCAGAATACCTTGAAAACCTTCAAAAAGTTGCAGTGGAAATGGAGGTTAAAAGAGAAGGAAATACTATCTTCTTAGACTTTGAAAAGGTGCTTGAAGAAGATAGGAAAATGGCAGACGATCTTCTTGATAATCCTGAAAAGTTTATTGAAGCATTTAAGAAATGTTTTAGTAAGGATTATGAAGTTCGTATAATCCATTTACCTAAATCTACTTTTGTTCCTATTGAAGGAATAAGAAAAGAACATATTAATAAGATTATAACTGTTGAAGGAAGGGTTACTTCTTTTGGAGAAGTAAGACCTGTCTTAAGGACTGCTAAGTTTGAATGTCCTGGGTGTGGAACTAAGATTACTATACAACAGAATTATAGAAGGAATGAATTAGATGAACCTTCTTATTGTTCTTGTGGAAGAAAGAACAATTTCACATTATCTGAAAGACAAGAGGTTAATGCATGTAGAATACAATTAGAAGATTTACAAGAGAGAACAGATAATCCTCATTCACAAAGAATTAAGTCAATAATCTTTAATGGATTATGCGAACCTGAATCTATAAAACAATTTACTCCTGGAAATGAAGTTGAAGCTATTGGAATATTAAAAAGAGTTCCTAAGTTTAAAAATAAGAAACAAACATTGTTTTCAGATTGGGTCTTAGAAATTCAATCAGTACAACTTATAGAAAAGGAAATAGATATATCTTCTTTTACAAAAGAAGAATTAAATGAGATAAATAATCTTTCAAAAGATATTAATGAGAATGGTTTAGAACCAATTCTTCCTTCCTTTGCTCCTGATGTTCATGGTTATGAAGATATTAAAGGTGCATTGATATTACAATTATGTAATAGAAGAAACAATAAAAAAGTATATGGTTCAAGAAACAAATCTAATATATTATTAATTGGAGATCCTGGTGTTGCTAAATCTGTAATGTGTAATTTTGCAGTTGATATAACTCCTGGTGCAAGGAAAGCTGTAGGCGGTGGTTCAAGTGCTGTAGGTATTACTGCTAGTGTTGTAAGGGATGAAGAAAGTATGGGGGGTTATCGTGTAGAACCTGGAGCAATGGTTTTAGCAAAGGACTTATTATTTATAGATGAACTTAATAATTTACAAGATGAAGATAAACCAAAACTTCAAGAAGGTATGAATGAACAAACTGTTTCTATTAATAAAGCAAACCTCCATGTTCAAATGAAAGTTAGTGCTGGAGTTATTGCTGCTGCAAATCCTATTGGAGGACACTTCTCAGAAGGAGGGGATAAGAGTGTTGAAGAACAATTTAATATTCCTACACCAATCATTAATAGATTTGATACTATCTTTGTTATGACTGATAGAGTTCATAATGAAAAGGATATGCAAATAGCTGAGAAGATGATTAAGAGACATCGTGGAATAAAGGATCATTCATATGATAAAGAAATTCTTAGAAAGTTTTTTGCTTATATCAAACAACAACCAGAGCCAGAAGTAGATGATGAGGTTCAAAAGAAATTACAACAAGTTTATGCAGCTGCAAGAAGCTATGATGGACAAGGTGTAAAAATTAATCCAAGATTCCTTGAATCATTAACAAGAATGTCTTGCTCTTCTGCTAAATTAAGACAATCAAAGAAAATAATGTTAAAAGATATTAAAGTTGCAATGAGAGTATTATCTGCATCTCAATATAAAATTAGCGAATATGTTATAGATAAATTAGAATTTAAAGAAGAATTAAAATAGTTCGCATAATCAAGAAAAAATGTTCGGAAAAGAGCTAACAATCAAACAAATGGAAGAATTATTAGAAATAGAAGTATATATTTGGGATGAAATCCTAGGAAACGATTGGGAGACTCAAGATCATATAATTTCAATGGAAGGGGGTTGGAATAAGTTCTGGGAAAAGCATCTATGGAATAAAATCTCTTCACCGAATAACTAAAAACACAATGGCAAAAATGTTAAAATCACAAGTAAGGAAGAATGCAACAAGAGATACTAGAACTATCACCTGCCCAAACAAGAAATGCAAGGCAGAGATTATAGTATTCTATACAAGAAAACATCACACAAGATGCCCTAACTGCTGGCAAACCCTAAGAATAAGAGAAATATTTGATGAGAGAGCTTCTATTAAAGCGAGAGAGGTATCTAAGAAATGAATTCAGGATGGCTTATCTTAATAGTGGTAGATATTATCATATTAGGAATAATAATCTATATAGGAATTAAAGAAAGGATGAATAGATTAAAATGAAAGTAGGATTATATAATTTAGAACCAAAAATAGTGAACACAGCTATGATGCAAGTTTCACAATATCATAAATCTAAAGGAGATGATGTTGAAATTTATAATGCTTTATTTCATAGTTCTTATGATAAGGTCTATGCCTTCAGTATTTTTGATTTCACAGATAAAGGATATGTAAGACCTGATATGATTTGTGGTGGAACAGGATTTGATATAATGTCTAAACTTCCAAAAGAAATAGAAGATTGTGATTATGATTGGAGTTTATATCCTGATTGTGATTTTTCAATATTATGGTTTTCAAGAGGTTGTATTAGGAATTGTCCTTTTTGTGTTGTAAGAACAAAAGAAGGTAATATAAATTCAGTAGAACCTAAAAATCTTAATCCAAAAGGAACTTATATTAAAGTAACAGATAATAATTTCTTTGCAAATCCTAAATGGAAAGGAGCAGTTGAATATTTAAAAGAGATTGGACAAAAGGTAGAGTTTCAATCAGGTTTAGATCTCAGATTAATAAACAAAGAACAAGGAGAAGCATTAGCAAGTTTAAAGATTTATAAAATGTTACATTGTGCTTGGGATAATCCTAAAGAAGATTTAAGACCTAAAATAAAAGAGTTATGTAAATATGTTAGACCCTATAAAATAATGGTTTATGTTCTGATAGGGTATTGGAGCACACCAGAAGAAGATCTATGGAGGGTAGAAGAATTAAGAAAGTTAAAAGTAAATCCATTTGTAATGCCATTCAATAAAAAAGACCCATATCAAAAAGCATTTGCAAGATGGGTGAATCATAAGGCAATATTTAAATCAGTTAAATGGGAAAATTATAAAAGATGACATGCACAACTAAACAAACTGTTATCCAAGCAGGAGAACCTTCAAAGGTCCTTCGTCCTTGTCTGGTGAGGTGTTCAATGTTTGTAGGTGTCTTGAACAATTCTATCCCATCTGGTTTAGTTGTGCTACCTTCTTATTATCATCAGGAGTCCTTAAGCAGTAATGCCAAGGTAGGGTTTGATTATTTCCCCTCGATCGCTCCTGATGATAATGTTACTATTATAAATTACAACACTCAAAAAAATAAAATAGAAAGGTTTAAATAGTATAATATTATAGTATTATAAGAGTGGAGGGTTATATAAACTGCAGAGACCCTTAAACTTTTCCACTCATCATATTCAAATGGCAACAACAATAAAAATAGAAGACAACACTTGGAAAACATTAACCTCTTATAAAAAAACAGGAGAAGATTTTGATAGTGTTCTTCAAAGAATAATCAAGATGATTAGATTTTGCAAATTAAAAACTGAATTGGAAAATACAAAATGAATGAAAAAGAACTAAACAGAATTGTTTGGAACAATCCAGAACCAACAGCACAAGAGCTTATTGATGAAATCTTAATTGATGAATCTTTAAGAGAAGTGGAAAAAGTAATAATAAGAAACTCTTATATTAATCGTAGAACTAATAAAGAAGGATATGTAGATCTAAGATGAAACACAGAACAATAAAAGAACTAATATTTTGGTGCATCCAATACACCTT